>ENA-UEYL01000245-UEYL01000245.1-human-gut-metagenome-genome-assembly--contig:-NODE-245-length-59344-cov-10.889618_pt1 | contig 59344 bp, 50 predicted proteins | sample MGYA00242941_ERZ507946 | MGnify/ENA primary metagenome ERZ507946 (study PRJEB26167, sample SAMN06115482) | human gut metagenome | host: Homo sapiens | place: China:Guizhou | collected 2015-03-11...
CCCCTCGCACTCTGCGACCGCTGCCCCTGCTTCGGTTCGCTGTTTCCGCCACTGGCGGCGCTCACCTTTGCAGCATCTAGTATTATCTGCGCTTTTGGCTTGGCATCTGCCGCACCTCGCTCGCCGTATCGGCACTTAGAATTATGCGATATTGCCCTGGCTTAATGCGGCAAGAAAAAATAGAGGAAGCGCCGTGGTTTGATCTTGAGAGGAGTGGTTTGAATATGTACAACTCATCAACCGTCATCTGGGTGCTGGTTGCGGCATTCCTGGTGTACTTTATGCAAGCAGGCTTTGCTTTGTGCGAAGCTGGCCTGACCCGTGCAAAGAACACCGGCAACATCCTGATGAAAAACATGATGGACTTCTGCATCGGCACACCGTGCTTCTGGCTGGTCGGCTTCGGCATCATGTTTGCAGGTTCTGGCCCGCTCATCGGCGGCTTTGCCCTCTTTATGAGCGGTGACTACAGCGCCATCCTGCCGGAGGGCGTGCCCCTTTGGGTTTATGCCGTGTTCCAGACCGTGTTCTGTGCAACGGCAGCAACCATTGTTTCCGGCTCCATGGCAGAGCGTACCAAGTTCAGCGCTTACTGCTGCTACTCGGCCGCTATCAGCCTGATCGTTTACCCCATCTCCGGCCACTGGATCTGGGGCGGCGGCTGGCTGGCACAGCTGGGCTTCCATGATTTTGCCGGTTCCACCGCAGTTCACTTTGTTGGCGGCGTTACCGCCTGCCTGGGCGCCTGGATGCTTGGCCCCCGTATTGGTAAGTATGGCAAGGACGGCAAGGCCCGCGCAATCCCCGGCCATAACCTGACCGCCATGGCTTTGGGCGTGTTTATCCTGTGGTTCTGCTGGTTCGGGTTCAACGGTGGCTCCACCGTGGCAATGGCAAGCGATGACGCCATGGTTTCCGCTGGTCTGGTCTGCTTCAATACCAACCTGGCCGCTGCGCTGGCTACCGTTGCCGCGCTGATCACCAGCTGGGTGCGTTACGGCAAACCCGATGTCTCCCTTACCTTTAACGGTGCTCTGGCCGGTCTGGTTGCCATTACCGCAGGCTGCGATATGGTTGATCCGTTCGGCGCTGCCATCATCGGCATCGTTGCCGGTGTGCTCTGCATCTTCTCCGTTGAATTCTTTGATAACGTTGTCAAGATTGATGACCCTGTCGGCGCTGTTTCCGTGCACTGCATGAACGGCATGTGGGGCACCATTGCAACCGGCCTGTTCTCCACCAGTGAGGGCCTGCTGTACGGCCATGGCTTCCGTTTCTTTGGCGTTCAGGTTTTGGGCGTTATCTGCGTGGCTGCCTGGGTGCTGGTTTCCATGACCGTCATCTTTACCATCATCAAAAAGACCATCGGCCTGCGTGTGACCGAAAAAGAAGAAATCGATGGCCTGGATATCCACGAGCACGGCCTGGCTTCCGCTTACTCCGGCTTCTCCATCTCTGACCCGACTTACGCTGAGATGAGCGTGAACGAGAACACCGACCTGGGTGAAGACGACATCACCATGGCCAGCGAAGCCAAAATCAATGCCGCCGTCAAGGTCGTCAAGGAAGAACCTCTGCCCGCTGAGCTGGATTCCGGCATGCACAAGGTCGTTATGATCGTGCAGCTGGCCAAGTTTGAATCTTTGAAAGCTGCCATGAACGCTGTCGGCGTGACCGGCATGACCGTTACCCAGGTTATGGGCTGCGGCCTGCAGAAGGGCAGCGGCGAGAAATACCGTGGTGCTGAGGTCGACGCAACCCTGATTCCCAAGGTCAAGGTTGAAGTTGTTGTCAGCAAGATCCCGGTAGACAAGATCATCGACACCGCCACCAAGGTTCTGTACACCGGCCATATCGGCGACGGCAAGATCTTTGTTTACAATGTGGCCAAGGTGGTCAAGGTCCGCACCGGCGAAGTAAACTACGCCGCTTTGCAGGACGTTGAATAAATATCTACCTATTATACAGGCAGTTGGCAAGCAGCTGCCTGTATCGGGTGACGAAAGCCTTCAATATCTTCCCATAATATAGAAGTCCGGCGCTCTGTATGTGCAGCAGAGCGCCGGACTTTTTGCTATGTCTATTATGATTTGTGTTTCAGCATCTGTACCTTGAAGGCAATGATTTTATTGCCGTACTTGCTGGTGAAAATGGCACCGACGATCAGCATGCCCAGTCCAATGCCCAGGCAGGCACCCTGGATGGCCTGCAGCACGGGCGAACCGGAAAAATCAAAGTGGTACATGACGATGTAGATAATAACTGTAATGATCGAGGTAAGGTACATATAGTGGAACCGGCGGGTTATCTTTTCCATCACGTCATTGCTGTAGTCCGCAACCTTGCGGGCGGTTTCTTCGGTGGCACTTTTGGTTTCGGGGGTGTTCATAGCATCAGGCTTCCTTTCTCCGTCTAACAGTTCACGCAGCTCCACGCCGTAAAAATCGGCAAGCTGAATGAGGGTGGGGAGGTCGGGCAGGTTGACACCGTTTTCCCAGCGGGAAACACTGCGGTTGGTCACGCACATGATTTCAGCCAGGTTTTCCTGGGTGAGCTGGCGCTCCTGGCGGAGCTGCTTCAAGAAAGTGCCGATTTTCTGTTGATCCATTGGATTCATCCTCCCTATAGCTGCATGATACCACAGCCGAAGCAAAAAACACCACGACACAGTGCGGGAACCGGGGCAAAAATGGCCGGATATGGGGCGTCGGGTTGGGAAGAGTATAGCATAAATGGGGGAAAGATTGAAGTTAGGAGGGAAAACAGTTAGGAGTTAGGAAGTAGGAGTTAGGAGTTGAATGGGGCGGGGCGAGTGGCAAATAAAAGAGCCCGGCGCGGGGCCGGGCGGGATTAGACGTTGAGTTTGACGGTGTGCTTATAGACGAAGGCAGCGGCGAGGGCACTGAGAAGCTCGGTGACCCAGAAAGCGTGCCACATGCCGACAGGTCCGAACAGGCGGCAGAGAATCCACGCAGCGGGGATCATGATGATGATGTAGCGGCACAGCGAGATGATGAGGGACTGGGTGCCCTTGCCCAGTGCTTCCAGCGAGCCGGAGGCCGTGACCGAGAGGGTGGATACCAGGAAGCCCGCGCTGATGATGCGCAAAGCAACCTGACCGGCGGCGATGGTATCGGCGTTGGTGGTGAACATGCCAATCAAAGCGGGGCTGCCCACCAGGCAGATGATGGTGCCGGCGGCCATGATGGCGGCGTTCATACCCATGGCAAGGTTATAGATCTTTTTCACGCGGCCATGCTCCCCGGCGCCGTAATTATAGCTGATGAGGGGGCGCATGCCCTGCACAATGCCGCCCGCGGGCAGGTACAGGAAGGTTTGCAGCTTATAATAAATACCCAGAATGACCACATACCCCTGCGAGTAAGCGGCCAGCAGAGAGTTGAGGAAAGAAACCAACACCGAGGGCAGCGCCAGGTTGAGAATGGCGGGAACGCCGATGGAGTAAAGCTTGGCATCCAGCCGCCAGTCCGGCTTGATGCAGCTCAGCCGCAGCTGCACGGGAAAACGGTGGGTGCAGTAAATAATAAGGTAGACGCTTAAGGTGACGCACTGTCCGATGCCGGTTGCCAGCGCCGCGCCGGAGATACCCAGCATGGGAAAAGGCCCAAGGCCGAAGATGAGCACGGGGTCCAGAATGATGTTGGTGATGGAACCGCACAGCAGGGCGGCCATCGTTTCGTTCATGCGGCCAATGGCCTGGAACAGCTTTTCAAAGCAAAGTTCCGCCATGATGACCGGGGCAAAGAAGAACGCAATACGGGAATACCGCACGCCGAGGGCAATGACGGCTTCATCGCCAGTGAAAAGCCGCAGAAAACCGGGCATCATGGCGATGCAGACAACGGCAGCAATCAGGCCGTGCAGGATGGAAAAGACCAGGCCGTGGGTGGCGGCGGTATCGGCACGGCAGCGGTCCCCCGCGCCGGAATACAGCGCGATCAGGGCGTTGATGCCGACGCCGAAGCCAATGGCAATGGCGTTGATCATGTTCTGCACCGGGTACACCAGCGAAAGCGCCGTCATGGCCTGCTCACTGATCTGGGCAACAAAAAAACTGTCCACAATGTTGTACAGCGCGTTCACTGTCATGGAAAGCACCATGGGCAGCGCCATGGAAACCAGCAGCGGGAAAATAGGCCGCTCTTTCATAAACGTATCGTTCACGGGTAAAGCATAGCTCCTTTTTGGTTGGAAGGCAGTGGAAATGGCGGGCAAAAACGGCACAAAAAAACCACACAACCACGCGTTAGCGCGGTTGTGTGGCGAAAAGTAGCAGTGCTGTAAAAATCCACACCGGGTTTTAGTAGGTATAGAATAGCATACACGGTGCGGGGTGTCAAGGGGCGAGGCGCAATGTTTTTGCGCCAGGGGCTTTGCAGGCGGGCGGGGGCGTGGTATAATCAAAATGTTCCAACATTATTATGGCAATACCGCATAATTCTAAGTGCCGATACGGCGAGCGAGGTGCGGCAGCTGCTAAGCCAAAAGCGCAGATAATACTGGATGCTGCAAAGGTGAGCGCCGCCAGTGGCGGAAACAGCGAACCGAAGCAGGGGCAGCGGTCGCAGAGTGCGAGGGGCTTTTGCCCCCGAAGCACGATGCGGGTACCGCAACCCGACATTATCGAGCATTTTGGCAACGCAGATGCCGTGCCGCAGCCGCCGAAGCGGTGCTTGAGCCGTTAGGCGGGAATTGTGCGGTATTGCCTTATATTATAGGAGTGAAAAACGATGAGCAACACCGCACTGCATACTGATAAAGCCCCCGCCGCCATTGGCCCGTATTCCCAGGGCATCCAGGCAGGCAACACCATTTACGTTTCCGGCCAGATCCCCATTGACCCGGCTACCGGCGAATTTGCCGGGCAGGACATCAAGACCCAGACGCGCCAGAGCCTGACCAATATTTCCAACATTCTGGCCGCTGCAGGCGCAAGCATGGCTGATGTGGTAAAAACCACGGTGCTGCTGAACGATATTGCAGACTTTGCCGCCATGAACGAGGTGTACGCTGAGTTCTTTACCGAGCCGTACCCCGCCCGCGCCGCTTTCCAGGCAGCAGGCATCCCCAAAGGCGCACTGGTAGAGATCGAGTGCGTGGCCGTTAAGGGCTGATAACGAACCCGAAGCGACAAAATGCGCCCCTGCGAAAAAAACTGTGGGGAAATTTACGCTTTTGTATTGACAACAGCGTTTGTGCTGTGGTATAGTATTTGAGGTAAAAAAAGCAGCGTCCGGCAGTGTGCCGTCGTTCACCTTGCGGGCCAAAGGGCTCCGGGTCATACAAAGATCACGCAATGATTGCGTGCCAACTTCGTATTCAGGCGGCTGCTTTTAGGGGCAGCCGCTTTTTCATTTCAATCTTTCAAGACTTGTAACGGAGGTGTATTCCAATCGCGAGCAACAGCAATTCCAAGGAACTGGAAATCAATGAGCAGATCCGTGATAAGGAAGTCCGCCTGATTGGCGCGGACGGCCAGCAGAAGGGCGTTATGAGCCCCCGCGATGCGCTGAAAATGGCGCAGGCGCTGGATCTGGACCTGGTCAAGGTGGCTCCCCAGGCCAAGCCCCCTGTCTGCAAAATTCTCGATTACGGCAAGTACCGTTTTGAGATGCAGAAAAAGGAAAAGGAAGCCAAGAAAAACCAGAAAGTGATCGAGCTGAAGGAAATCCGCCTTTCGCTCAACATTGATACCAACGACTTTAACACCAAGGTCAACCAGGCCGCAAAGTTCTTGCAGCAGGGCCACAAGGTAAAGGTTTCCATCCGGTTCCGCGGCCGCGAAATGGCGCACACCAGTCTGGGTATTGATGTGGAGCAGCGCTTTGCACAGGCGCTGGAAGGCAAGGCTGTGGTTGATAAGCAGCCTAAGCTGGAAGGCCGCAGCATGATGATGTTCCTGTCCCCCAGCCCGACCAAGTAAATACTCTATCTTACGGAGGAAAAGAAAATGGCTAAAATGAAACTTAAGACCTGCTCCGGTGCCAAAAAGCGCTTTAAGATGACTGCTTCCGGCAAGATCAAGCGCAACGCTTCCAAGCGCCGTCACATCCTGACCAAGAAGACCACCAAGCTCACCCGCGGCCTGCGTATGCCCAAGTACGTTGACAAGACCAACGAGGCTACTGTCCGCAAGATGATGCCCTACGGCGGCTGATTCGGCTGAATCATTTTCTGACTTGACTTAATGTGACTGTGTAAAAGGAGATATTACCATGGCTCGTATTAAAGGCGCAACCATGACGCATAAGCGTCGCACCAAAACTTTGAAGCTGGCTAAGGGCTACTACGGCTCCAAGAGCAAGCATTTCCGTATGGCCAAACAGGCTGTGATGAAGTCTGGCAACTATGCTTTCGTTGGTCGTAAGCAGAAGAAGCGCCAGTTCCGCAACCTGTGGATCACCCGCATCAACAACGCTGTTCGTGCCCAGGGCATGAACTACTCCACCTTCATGAACGGCCTGAAGAAGTCCGGCATCGAGCTGAACCGCAAGATGCTGAGCGAGATGGCCATCCACGATCCCGCCAGCTTCAACGCTCTGGTCGAGACCGCCAAGAAGGCGCTGTAAGAATCAGCTTTTTCAAAGACGCATGCGCCGCGCGCGCGTGCGTCATTTTGTTTATATGGAGATCATACGGGGGTGCCAGATGGAAACCATCACCAGCCGCGAAAACGCCAAAATCAAATATGCCTGCCGCCTGCGGGAAGAAGAAAAGCTCCGCACGGCGGATGGCCTGTTTTTTGCTGAGGGTCCCAAGCTCTGTCTGGAGCTGGCCCGCGGCTGTACCCTGCAAACCCTGTATGCCACCGAGAAGGCTCTGGCCCATACCCCAGAACTGGAAGCCTTTGCGGGCAAAACTGTGCTGGTAACAGAGCCGGTGGCACAAAAGCTTTCCGGAACCAAAACCAGCCAGGATGTGTTCGGCGTGTTTGAACACCCCGGCTGGCAGGCGGCAGATATTTTAGCAAAGGGACGCCGTATTCTGGCACTGGAAGCGGTGCAGGACCCCGGCAATGTGGGCACCCTGCTGCGCAGCGCGGCGGCCTTTGGCTTTGACGGTGTGCTGCTCTCCAAGGGGTGCGCGGCACCCTTTGCCCCCAAAACACTGCGGGCATCCATGGGGGCAGCCGGGCGGCTGCCGGTGGCCCCGGTGCAGGATCTGCCGCAGGCATTGCAGCAGCTGCGCGCACGCGGCGTGGTCTGCCTGGCTGCGGCGCTCTACCATTCCCGCCCGCTGGACGAAGCCCCGCAGAGCTACCCGGACGGCCTGTGCGCCGTGATCGGCAGTGAGGGACAGGGCTTGACGGACGCTGCCGTGCAGGCCTGCGATATGGCGGTGCGCATCCCGATGACGGACCTGGTGGAAAGCCTGAACGCCGGGGTTGCGGGCAGCGTCTTGCTTTGGCACTTCAGAGGTGTATAATAAGGTATGGACAGCACACTGTATTGGCTGTGGCTGGCCGAAGCGCTTGGGTCCGGCTGCCGCCTGGCGGGCAGACTTCTGGAAGAATACCCGGACCCGGCCGAACTGTATGGCCGGGTAAAAGCGGGCTGGAACCCGCCGGAATACCTGAGCGCAAAAGCCCGCGAATTTATGCAGGCGGTGGCCCCGGCCCAGATGGCGGGGCTGAAAAAGCGCTGCGATGATTTGAATATTTATATCCTGACACCGGACAGCGCCGATTACCCCCAGCGGCTGCGGGACCTTCCCGACCTGCCGTTGGTGCTGTACGGCACCGGAAACCCTGCCTGCCTGAACGGGCGGCGGTATGTGGGCATGGTGGGCACCCGCCGCCCCACAAAGTATGGGCTTTCCGCCTGCCGGGATCTTTCGCTGACAATGGCGGAGCGGGGTGTGGTGATCGTAAGCGGGCTGGCCGAAGGGCTGGACGGCGCAGGCCACCGCGCGGCGGTGGAAGCCGGGCAGCAGACCGTTGCTTTTTTGGGCACGGCCATCAACAAGACCTTCCCAGCGGTGAACGTGACCCTGCGCGCGGAGCTGGAAGCTCTGGGAGGTGCCGTGCTGAGCGAATACCCGCCGGATTATACGGGCAAAATGACAGGGACCTTTTTGGCCCGCAACCGGCTGATTGCCGGTTTAAGCGAAGCCCTCTGCGTGGCGGAAGCCCGCTCCCGCAGCGGAACGCTGAACACCGTGAGCCATGCCGAAGAGTACGGCAGGCCGGTGTTTGCGGTACCCGGCAGCATTTACAGCCCCACCAGCGAGGGCACCAATGAACTGCTGCGCACCGGCCGCGCCCGCGCCCTGTGCACGGCGGATGATGTGCTGGATACCCTGCACATTGCACCCGGCGGCACCGAGCTGGTGCAGGAGGGGGTTATGCTGGATGAGCTGACCCCCAACGCCCGCACCGTGCTGGCAGAACTGGGCCCTAAAGCGCAGACGGCAGATGATTTGGCCGCCGCAACGGGGCTTGCTGTGCAGGCTGTTCTGGCGGCGCTCATGGAGCTGGAATTTGCCGGCGCCGCCGTGGATAACGGCGGGGGCCGGTATACCGCGGCATAAGGGAAAGCGGCCCCAGCCGCAGCGGGCGGATATGGCCCGCATGTATGGTGACATTACGGAAAGTATCCGATTAAGATAGAACTTATACGCCAATTTGGGAGAAACAGATATGGCAAAGCAAACTGAACTGGAGCTGACTGCCCAGCAGGCAGCGCAGCCGGAAGAAACCCCGGCAAAAAAAACTGCCGCAAAAAAGGCTGCAGCGAAAAAACCGGCAGCAAAAAAAGCAACCACGAAAAAGACAACGACCAAAACCAAGGCAGCTAAGGCAGAGGACGGCGAAACCGCAGCCGAAAAACCTGCCGCAAAGCGCACCACCAAAAAGACCGAAGCAAAGCCCGGCACCAAGCTGGTGATCGTGGAATCCCCGGCTAAGGCAAAGACCATTGGCAAATACCTGGGCCGCGGCTATACCGTAACGGCCAGCATGGGCCATATCCGGGACCTGCCCGCCAGCACGCTGGGCATTGATGTGGAACATGGCTATACCCCAAAGTATATTACCATCAAAGGCAAGAACGCGCTGGTCAAGGACCTGAAAGCCGAAGCGAAAAAAGCACAGACCGTCTATCTGGCAACCGACCCGGACCGCGAAGGTGAGGCAATCAGCTGGCATCTGGCCAATGTGCTGGGGCTGGACCCCGCCGCCCCCAACCGCGTGACCTTTGACGAGATCACCAAAAAGGGCGTGCAGGAGGGTATGGCCCACCCGCGCACCATTGATATGGATCTGTTCAACGCCCAGCAGGCCCGGCGCGCGCTGGATCGCCTGGTGGGTTATAAGCTCAGCCCGTTTTTGTGGCATAAGGTGCGCCGCGGGCTTTCGGCTGGCCGCGTGCAGAGCGTGGCGGTGCGCATTATCCGCGACCGCGAGATCGAAATTGAAAACTTTAAGCCCGAAGAATACTGGAACATTGACGCCAACCTGAAGCCCCGCCAGAGCGGCTGTGCGTTCAACGCACGGCTGACAGCCCAGGCGGACGGCACCAAGCTGGTGGTGAAAAATAAAAAACAGGCGGATGCCATTCTGGCCGCGTTGGACGGCAAACCCTACACCGTGACCCGTGTGGATAAGGGCCAGCGCCGCCGCCAGCCGCAGCCACCGTTCATCACCTCCACCCTGCAGCAGGATGCCAGCCGCGCACTGGGGTTTTCGGCCACCCGTACCATGCGTGCCGCCCAGCGCCTGTATGAAGGTATGGAGGTGCACGGCTATGGCCAGATCGGTCTGATCACCTATATGCGTACCGACAGTCTGCGCATTGCGGACGAAGCCGCCGCAGCCGCTAAGACCTTTATCGGCAAGACCTGGGGCGAAAATTACGTCTGCAACAAAAAGCGCGTCTGGAAATCCCGCTCCGCCACAGCGGCGCAGGATGCCCACGAAGCCATCCGCCCCTCAATGCCGGAACTGACGCCGGACCAGGTGGAGGGCAGCATCTCCGGCGATGAAGCCAAGCTGTACCGCCTGATCTGGAGCCGCTTTATGGCATCCCAGATGGCAGACTGCCTGATGGATACCGTTTCGGCCAACATCACGGCGGGGGATTATATCTTCCGCGCATCGGGTTTCCATGTAACGTTTGACGGCTTTACCGCTTTGTATGAGGAAGCCACCGACGATAAGCAGAAGAAAGAAACCGCCCTGCCCCCGCTGGAAGTGAGCCAGGACCTGAAACTGAACAAGCTTTCGGCGGAGCAGAAATTCACCCAGCCGCCGCCGTACTATACTGAAGCAACGCTGATCCATGCGCTGGAAGAAAACGGTATTGGCCGCCCTTCCACCTATGCGCCGATCATTACCACCATTGTGGACCGCGGCTATGTGGAAAAGGAGCAGAAAAAGCTCAAAACCACCCCGCTGGGCCGCGCGGTGAACCAGGTCATGCTGGAACAGTTCCCCGATATCGTGGACCCGACATTCAGTGCCGATATGGAGAAAAAGCTGGACGTTGTGGAAGCCGGTAAGGCGGACTGGGTCAAAACAGTGGACGATTTCTACCAGGGCTTTGAAAAAAGCCTGGAAGCCGCCGAAAAGAACATGGAGGGCAAAAAGATCAAAGTGGAGGATATCCCCACCGACGAGATCTGCGAAAAATGCGGCCGCCCCATGGTGATCAAAAGCGGGCGGTACGGCAAGTTTGTGGCGTGTTCCGGCTTTCCGGAGTGCCGCAACGCCCACCCCATTGTAAAGGATACCGGCGGCCTGTGCCCGCTGTGCGGCGGCCATATGCTGCTGCGCAAAAGCGCCAAGGGCCGCGTGTATTACGGCTGCAGCAACTACCCCACCTGCAACTTTATGACATGGGATGAACCCGTGCCGGAAACCTGCCCCCACTGCGGCAAAACGCTGTTCAAGCGCCGCGGCCAGCTGTACTGCGCCAAAGAGGGCTGCGGGTTTGTGAAGAATATCGAAAAGACAAACGCGGAGAAATAACGCATGCAAATCAAAATCATCGGTGCCGGGCTGGCCGGGTGTGAAGCCGCCCTTTGGCTGGCGGACCACGGCGTGCAGGTGGACCTGTACGAGCAAAAGCCGGTCAAATTTTCGCCTGCGCACAAAAGTGCAGGCTTTGCGGAGCTGATCTGCTCCAACTCCCTCAAGGCGGAACGGCCGGATTCGGCTTCCGGCCTGCTGAAAATTGAAATGCGCATGATGGGGTCCCACCTGCTGGATGCTGCCGAGACCGCCCGCGTGGCGGCTGGCGGTGCACTGGCGGTGGACCGTGATGTGTTTTCCACCGCCGTGACGGAAATGGTGGAAAAGAACCCCAATATTACCGTTCACCGCGAGGAAGTGACCGCGCTGGACGAAAGCGTTCCGGTGCTGGTGGCTTCCGGCCCGCTGACCGAGGGTGCGCTGGCGGAGCAGATTGCCGCGCTGACCGGCAGCCACCGGCTGAGCTTTTTTGACGCGGTGGCCCCCATTGTAAGCGCCGAAAGCCTGGATATGGAAAAGATCTTTGCGGCGTCCCGCTACGGGCGCGGTGAAGCCGATTACCTGAACTGCCCATTCAACAAATTGGAATATGAAACGTTTTATAACGAATTGTTGAACGCGGAGCGTGCCCCTCTGCATGACTTTGATGGGGAGCTGACGGTGTACGAAGGCTGTATGCCTATTGAGGTGATGGCGGGCCGCGGGGCGGATACCATGCGCTATGGCCCGCTGCGCCCGGTGGGCCTGCGGGACCCGCGCACCGGCCACCGCCCCTGGGCCAACGTACAGCTGCGCGCCGAAAACACCGCCCGCACGCTGTACAATATCGTTGGTTTCCAGACCAATTTGAAATGGGGCGAGCAGAAGCGCGTTTTTTCGATGATTCCCGGCCTGGAACATGCAGAGTTCATCCGCTATGGCGTGATGCACCGCAATACCTTTTTGGAAAGCCCGGCGGTGCTGACCAAGGGGCTCTACCTGAAAGAGCACCCCAACGTGTTTTTTGCCGGGCAGATCACCGGGTTTGAGGGCTATATGGAAAGCGCGGCTTCCGGCCTGCTGGCAGCGCGCAATTTGTACGCCCGTTTGCAGGGCAGAGAGCTGCCGCCCCCGCCGACCACAACGATGTGTGGCGCACTGATCGATTATATCACCACCCCCAACAAGGACTTCCAGCCCATGGGTGCCAACATGGGCATTCTGCCGCGCACCGAGGAGATTGACACCATCCGGGATAAGCGCGAACGGTATATGGCACTTTCTGATGCTGCACAGGCCGCTATGCGGGCATGGGCAGCCGAAGCGGAACACTGAGGTGGATTATGAAAATTTTACTGGACGCAATGGGTGGCGATAACGCCCCGAAATCGACCGTACAGGGCGCAGCCGATGCGGTAAAAGAGTTTGGTGATGGCATGACCCTGGCCCTGCTGGGTGATGAAGCCAAGATCAAGGCCGCTGCCCAGGAGCTTGGCGTGGACCTGACCCCCTTTGAGCTGATTCACTGCACCGAGGATGTGGATATGCACGATGACCCGGTCAAGGCCGTGCGCCACAAAACGGATTCCAGCCTGGTCAAAGGCCTGACGATGCTGAAAAACGGCGAGGCGGATGCCTTTGTTTCCGCCGGTTCCACCGGCGCGCTGCATGTGGGCACCAGTTTGATCGTACGCACCGTCAAGGGGGTCAAGCGCCCGGCGCTGGCTACCTGCATGCCGGGCAAAAAGCAGCCGTTTTTGCTGCTGGACTGCGGCGCAAACGCCGAATGCCGTGCCGAGATGCTGAATGCCTTTGGCACCATGGGCAGCGTGTACATGAATAAGGTCATGGGCCGCAAGGACCCCGCCGTCGCGCTGGTGAACAACGGCGCCGAGGACACCAAGGGCACCCCGATGTACCGCGAAGCCCACGGCCTGCTGAAAGCAAACCCGGCCATCCGCTTTGTGGGCAACATTGAGCCGCGTGATATTATGGCTGGTGAGGTGGACGTTATCGTCTGCGACGGCTTTGTGGGCAATGTGGTGCTGAAGCTGACCGAGGGTGTGGCAGGTACTTTGCTGGGCATGCTGAAAGACATCTTTATGCAGAGCATTGTGACCAAGCTGTGCTACCTTGGCGTAAAAGGCGGGCTGCGCAATCTGAAGCACATGATGGACTCTGAGGAGATCGGCGGCGCACCGCTGCTGGGCGCGGCAAAGCCGGTCATCAAGGCACACGGTTCCAGCAAGGCCAAGGGCATCAAGAACGCCATCCGCCAGGCAAAGCTGTGCGTTGCCAATGACCTGTGCGGCACCATGCAGAGCGCCCTGGCCGAAGTAGCCGCCAAGGCCGCAGCAGAAAAGACAGACGCGGAATGAAACGGCATATCGTGCGAAAATTGAAATGTTATGCCCGCCCATTGGAAATGGCCGGTACCAAAATATAGGCAGCGGGCGCACAATGTGCGCCCCTACGGGATAGCCGCAAAACCAAAGCCCATTGCAGGGGCGGGCATTGCCCGCCCGGCCTGCAAAATATCCCGATATACAATCGCAAAACAGAGAGAACGAAAGGTAAGGCAATCTTATGACCACGCGTACCCCTGAGGAATTGGAAGAAAAGCTGCATTACCATTTTAAGAATAAAGAACTGCTCATCACGGCGCTGACCCACAGCTCTTACGCCAACGAGAGCAAAACCCCTACGCTGTATAACGAGCGGCTGGAATTTTTGGGCGACAGTGTGCTGTCCGTTGTGGTGGCAAACTATCTGTTTCACCATTCCACCCGCCCGGAGGGCGAACTGTCCCGCATGCGCGCTTCGCTGGTCAGCGAGGACGCGCTGTTCCAGTTTGCGCAGGAGATCGACCTGGGCTCTTACCTGCGGCTGGGCCGCGGCGAGGAGCTGGGCGGCGGGCGCTGCCGCCCCAGCGTGGTTTCGGATGCGTTTGAAGCCACCATTGCTGCTTTGTTCCTGGACGGCGGCATTGAGGCCGCCCGCAACTTTATCCTGCCGTTCATCACGGAGGGCAAAACCGCCGAGGATGACCACAAGACCGCCCTGCAGGAAGTGGTGCAGAAACACCCGGACGACCGCCTGACCTACACCGTGACAGGGGAATCCGGCCCGGCGCATGATAAGCGGTTCCAGGTTACTGTGGCGCTGAACGGCAAGGCGCTGGCTGTGGGCGAAGGCCGCAGCAAAAAGGCTGCGGAACAGCAGGCCGCCAAAGCGGCGCTGACCAAGCTGGAACAGCAGGCATAAAAAGGGGCATCTATGCGCTTAAAAGAACTTGAGATACAGGGCTTCAAGTCCTTCCCGGATAAAACGCGGATCACCATTGGCGAAGGCATTACCGGTGTTGTGGGGCCGAACGGCTCCGGCAAAAGCAACATTTCGGATTCCATCCGGTGGGTTCTGGGCGAAACCAGCTCCAAACAGCTGCGCGGTGCGGGCAAGATGGAGGACGTTATTTTTGGCGGCACCCAGACCCGCGGCGCAATGGGCTATGCGGCGGTATCGCTGACCATTGATAACTCCGATCATGGGCTGGAAATGGACGCGGACGAAGTAACCATTGGCCGCCGCTATTACCGCAGCGGGGAGAGCGAGTATACCATCAACGGCCAGAGCGTGCGCTTAAAAGATGTGTACGAGCTGCTGCTGGATACCGGCCTTGGGCGCGATGGCTACGCCATTGTGGGTCAGGGGCGCATTGCGGAGATCGTTGGTGCAAAATCCACCGAGCGGCGCGAGATTTTTGAGGAAGCATCTGGCATTGCCAAATACCGCTACCGCAAAAATGAAGCCGAACGCCGCCTGGCCGCGGCGGAGGGCAATCTGGAACGCCTGCGGGATATTCTGGGGGAGCTGGAAAAGCGGGTTGGACCCCTGAAACGCGACAGCGAAAAGGCGGAGCAGTTCCTGGCATATTCCGAGACCCGCAAGGGGCTGGAAATTACCCTGTGGGTGGATTCAATCCGCCGCGCACAGGATACGGTGCGGGACCAGCAGCGCAAGTATGAGGCGGCGGAAAGCGACTATGCACGCATTTCCCGCCAGCTGGATGAATTTGACACCCGCACCGAAGCCCTGCGCGCCGAAGCCCAGCAGCTGATGCTGCAGGTGGAGGAAGCGAACGCTGAGATCCGCACCATTACCGAGCAGAACGCCGGGAGCGAAAGCCAGCTGGCAGTTTTGCAGAACGAAACCGAACACGCGAACGAGCAGATCCGCAGCGCCAGCGATGAGCTGACCCGCGCCGGGGAAGGCGCAAAGGGGATTGCGCAGGAAGCGGACGAGCACAAAGCGGAAATCACCCAGCTGCAAACCGTGCTGCAAAATCTGGATGCCGAGGCGGACAAGCTGCGCCAGCAGCTGAACACGCTGGAACAGCAGGCACTGCAAAGCGGTGAGCGGCGGGAGATTGTGAGCGCCGCCATGGCCCGCATGCAGCAGAATGCCACTGCCCTGCAGGTGCGGGGTGCGGGGCTGCAATCCGCCGTGGAAGCGGCCCGCGCCCAGCTGAACGGCCTGAAAAACCAGGAAGCCGCCGCGGGTGATGTGGCACAAAAACTGACCGAGGAACGGGACGCTGCTGCCGAGCACCTGAAAGAGTGCGAGGAAGCCGTGACCCGCAACGATAACATCCGCTCCGGCTTAAAGCTCAAGCTGGAAAGCCGTCGCCGCCAGCAGGCGGAAGCCGCTGAAGCTTTGCAGAAGGCCGCAGCGGATAAAAACAACACCGCCCAGCGCATCCGCATTCTGGAGGATCTGGAGCGCAACATGGACGGCTATCAGCAGAGCGTAAAAGCCGTCATGCGCGCCGCGGGCGGTGGGCGGCTGCGGGGCATCATCGGTCCGGTGGCCGGTATCCTGAGCGTGCGCAAGGGGTACGAAATCGCGATTGAAACGGCACTTGGCTTTGCGCTGCAGAACATTGTGGTGCAGGACCAAGGCTGCGCCCGCGCGGCCATCACCTTTTTGAAGGAAGAACGCGCCGGACGCGCAACCTTCCTGCCGCTGGATACCGTGCAGGGCAGCCGATTCAATGGCCGCCTGACCGGCACGGCAGAGGTGGCCGCCGACCTGGTGGAGACCGCCCCCCAGTACCAGCATATTATTGATAACCTGCTGGGCCGCATTATTGTGGTGGAGGATCTGGGCGAAGCGTCGGTGGTGGCCAAAAATCTTGGCTACCGCAACCGCATTGTCACAATGGACGGCCAGGTCATCAACGCAGGCGGTTCCTTTACCGGCGGTTCCACCGCGCGCAGCGTGGGTGTGTTCAGCCGCAAGCAGGAACTGGACGAACTGCGTGCCAAGGTGCTGAAACTGGACGAGCGCCGCGCAGCAGCCGAAAAGGAAGCCGCCGCCCGCAAAGCGGAGGTGGATAACCTGACCGCCCAGCTGGCCGGTGCCGAGAGCGAGGGCATGACCGCCGCTGCGGCCCGCCTGAAAGCCGAGATGGAGCTGGATCAGCTGAACACCGCGCTGGAAGAGGGCAAGAATGCTGCCGCCCACCGCGGGCAGGAGATCGCCGCGCTGGAACAGCAGCTGCGGGAGAACACTGCGGCCGCTGCCCAGGCAGAAAACGCCCGCAAACAGGCGGAAGCCGAGATTGAAACGCACCGCAAAGAGCTGGAAAGCCTGGGCGCTTCCACCAGCGATGTGACCCGCCAGCGGGAGGAAGCATCGCAGAAACTTTCGGATAACCGAATGCAGAAGCTGCGCACCGAGAAGGATCTGAGCCTGCACGAAGCAGCGCTGGAAACCCTGAAAGGCCGCAGCGGCGAAGCCGAAGCCCGCGTGCGGGAACTGCAGGCCAATGTGGCCGCCGCCAAAGAGCGCATTGCTGCCAATGAGCTGCGCGCCAATGAAATCAAGCGAGCCAGCGAAGAAAACAAACAGAAGATCACCGCGGCGGAGGAAACCATCCGCAAGGCTAATGCCGAGCGCATGGAAAAGGAAGCCGCTGTGACCCGCCTGACCCAGGAAAACCGCACCCTGACCGATGAGCGCGAGCGGATGAGCGGCGAGATGGCCCGCCTGGCCGAGCGCAAGACCGCGGCGGAAACTGAGCTGAACACCACTGCATCCAAGCTGTGGGAGGAATACCAGCTGACCGAAGCCGAGGCGGAAAAGCTCTGTGTACCCTTTGCCAATGTGGCAGACCTGCGCCGCCAGGTGGCCGAAGTGCGCGGCAAGATCCGCGCGCTGGGCAACGTGAATGTGGGCGCGATCGAAGAGTACAAGGAAGTTAAAGAACGGTACGACTTCATGAAAGCACAGGTCACCGATGTGGAGAAATCCCGCGCGGAGCTGAACCGAATGATTGCCGAGCTGTGCAGCGAAATGCAGGAGATGTTCACCGCCAGCTTTAAGGAGATCAACCGCAACTTCGGTGCGATCTTCCGCGAGCTGTTCGGCGGCGGTTCGGCGAGGCTCTATCTTTCGGATGAGAACGATGTGCTGAACTCCGGCATTGAAATTCAGGTTTCGCCCCCCGGCAAGGTCATCAAAAACCTGTCGGCTCTGTCTGGCGGCGAACAGGCGCTGGTGGCCATCAGCATTTATTTTGCCATTCTGGCCGTCAACCCGTCGCCGTTCTGCATCCTGGACGAAATTGAAGCTGCACTGGACGATGTGAACGTTACGCGCTATGCGCAGTACCTGCGCCGCATGACCGAACGCACCCAGTTCATCGTTATCACCCACCGCCGCGGCACCATGGAAGCAGCTGATGTGCTGTACGGCGTGACTATGCAGGAGGATGGTGTTTCCAAGATCCTGCGCCTTGACCTTGAAAACGTTTCCGCTGATCTGATCAGTTAATTCAAAGGAGGAACCGCCATGGGATTCTTCGATATTTTTAAGAAAAAGAAGAAAATGAGCGATGGCCTGGAAAAAACCAGAACGGACTTTTTCCAGAACATCGTCAACACCTTGACCAGCTCTGTTATTGATGATGACCTGTATAATGATTTGGAAGAGCAGCTGATTCTGGCCGATGTCGGCCCCAGCTGCGCGGTGCGTTTGGTGGACGAGCTGCGCGATGAGGTAGAGATCAACGGCCTGCATACCGGCCAGGAAGCGCTGGATGCCCTGCGCGATATCATCCGCCGCGAGGTAAGCCCCAAAACTGACCTGGACCTGAGCGGCAAACCGGCGGTTATTCTGGTTGTGGGCGTGAACGGCGTGGGCAAAACCACCACCATTGCCAAGCTGGCTTATCTGTACAAGGATCTGGGCAAGCGGGTCATGCTGGCGGCAGGCGATACCTTCCGCGCAGCGGCCAGCGAACAGCTGGAAACCTGGGCCGACCGTGCCGGGGTGCCGCTGGTCAAGGCAGGCGAGGGCGCTGACCCCGCAGCCGTGATTTTTGATGCGGTCAAATCCGCCACGGCCCGCGGCTATGATATGGTCATTGCCGATACCGCAGGCCGCCTGCACAACAAAAAGGGCCTGATGGACGAACTGGCAAAGATCAGCCGCAGCGTGAAAAAGGCCAGCCCGGATGCCAGCCTGGAAGTGCTGCTGGTGCTGGATGCCATTACCGGCCAGAACGCCATCAGCCAGGCGCAGGAGTTCTGCCGCGCCGCCGGTGCCACCGGTGTTGTGCTGACCAAGCTGGACGGCACCCCCAAGGGTGGCTGCATCATCGGTGTGCACGAAAAGCTGGGCCTGCCCATCCGTTTTGTGGGCGTGGGGGAAAAGATCGACGACCTGATCTTCTTCTCCGCCACCGATTTTGCCGAAGCCCTGCTGCCGGAGGTTCCGCAGCATAAAAAAGAGGAAACGGAGCAGGCAGGGGAGGAACAGGCATGATCGTTTGTGCAGCCACCAACAATGCGGGCAAGCTGAAAGAGCTGCGCCGCATCCTGACCCGCTGCGGCCACGAGGTAAAAAGCCTGCGGGAACTGGGTGTAACCCTGGACCCGGAGGAGACCGGAACCACCTTTGCGGAAAACGCAAAGATTAAGGCCGAAGCCTTTTGCAAGGCAACCGGCCTGCCCACCGTGGCGGATGATTCCGGCCTGTGCGTGGATGCCCTGAACGGGGCACCCGGCGTGTACAGCGCACGCTATGCGGGTGAGCACGGCAACGATGCCGCCAACAATGAAAAGCTGATGGCAGAGATGCAGAATGTGCCGGTGGGACAGCGCGCCGCCAAGTTCGTTTCGGCGGTCTGCCTGATCCTGCCGGATGGGCGGGAGCTGGTTGTGACCGGCGAATGCCCCGGCAGTGTGGCCCTGACCCCGGCGGGCGATAACGGTTTTGGGTATGACCCGCTGTTTGTCCCCGATGCCGTCGGCCTGCCCGGCGGCGGTACGGTGCCCAACACTGCACACCGCACCTATGCCGAGCTGGCCGATGCCGAAAAAGACGCCATCAGCCACCGCGGCCGCGCCATGGAAAAGCTGGAAGCCGAGCTCGCCGCATTTTTGGGCGAATGAGCCGCAGAGAAAAACTGAATAGAACGATTTGATTTTGACTGAACAATAAGGAGCGAACAATGTCTTTGACAAGCAAACAGCGCGCCGCACTGCGCGGCATGGCCAACACCATGGAGCCGGTTTTTCAGATCGGCAAGGGCGAAATTGATGAAACGCTGATCAAGGGCGTGGATGACTGCATCAAAGCCCGCGAGCTGATCAAGCTGAAGGTGCTGGAAAACAGCGAGTATGATGCCCGCGAGGCTGCCGACATCCTGTGCGAAGCCATCCATGCAGAGTGCGTGCAGGTGATTGGCCGCAAGTTTGTGCTGTTCCGCAAAAAGCCGAAGGAATCTGCTTATGCGGAACTGCTGAAAAAGTAAGATGAAAGCACTGCTATTTGGCGGCACATTTGACCCGCCCCACGCCGGGCACATGAACAACCTGCGGGCCGCCATGCAGGCGGTGCAGCCGGATGTGGTGCTGGTTATGCCGGCGGGCATCCCACCCCACAAGCACGCCAGCGCAACGCCGGGCGAACTGCGCCTTGCCATGTGTGAATGCTTTAAGGCGCTTGGCCCCCAGGTGCAGGTGAGCCAGTGGGAAGTGGACCGCGCGGGCCGCAGCTATACCTATAATACCGTCAGCATGCTGCAGGAAAAGTATCCCGGCGCTCAGCTGTATATGACAATTGGCAGCGATATGCTGGAAACATTTGATGAATGGTACCGCTGGCGGGAAATTTTGGCTATGGTTACCCTGGTGGTGCAAAGCCGGGAACCCGGCGATGGCGACGCTCTGCGTGCAGCAGCCCAAAAGCTGGAAGAAGCGGGCGGGAAGATCATGTTTGCGGATGCCCCGGTGCTGGAGTGTGCCTCCAGCGATATCCGCGCAGGAAAGTATCCCCCTGCCCGGCTGAAGGAGCTGCTGCCCCCGCCGGTGGCGGATGTGATACACCGGAACGGGCTGTACGGCAAGCTGATTTGAAGCCATAGATAGGGTACAATAAAATAGGGAAAGGATGCGGATCTTGATGACAGTGGACGAAGCAAAAACGCTGGTAAAAACCCGTTTGAGCGAAAAGCGTTACAAGCACACCATAAATGTAAAAAAAATGGCAGTCAAGCTGGCAAAACGCTATGGCGCGGATGAGGAAAAGGCCGCATTAGCGGCACTTTTGCACGACAGCGCGAAAGAACTGCCCAAGGCAGAGATGTTGCAGATTTTTGCTGACAATGCTATAATAGCTAAAAATGCCGCCAAGCGCCCTGCGCCAGTGTGGCATGGGTACGCAGCCTCGGTTTTGTGCCAGACACAGTGGGGTGTGACGGACCCGGAAATTTTATCTGCCATTGAGTGCCATACCACCGGCAAACAGAACATGAGCCTGTTGGACAAGATTATTTACATGGCGGATATGACCAGTGCCGAACGGGATTACCCCGGTGTGGAGGCGCTGCGTGCCGAGGAAATGCAGAACCTGGACCTGGCGCTGTGCCATGCACTGGAACAAAGCATTGCCTTTGTGCGCGAAAAAGGCAACCCACTGGACCCCGATACCGTTGCCGCACTGGATGATGCCCGCGCGGCCTGCACCCGATAAAGGGGCAGGCACTGCCTTTTGCGGGTGTGCCGTAACCGAATAAGATGAAAGACCAGTTCCCATCGTTTGAATAAAAGGGAGGAACGTTATGAGCGAGATCCGCAGGGTAAACACCGGCGATGCGCCGCGCAATGTCTACCATGCTGGTGACGCGCCGCGCACGGTGAACACCGGGCGTACTGTGAAAACAGGCAGTGCGTTGAATCAGGATGAGTACGAAGCTGCCCGCCGTCGTGCACAGCAGCTTGCCGCCAATAACACCCGCCGCACCCGCAGCTTTAACCGTGTGCAGCAAACCGATGTTGACCGTTACCGCGCCGCCCAGCAGAAAGAGCAGGAAGCCCGCGCCGCTGCTGCCCAGCAGCAGGCCAAGGAAGCCCACGCTGCCCGCGAAGCTGCCGCGCGCCAGCAGGCCCAGGCCGCTGCCCAGAGCGAGCAGCCCCTGACCCGCGCCCAGCGCCAGGCGTTGGAGCTGCAGCGCCGCGCCCGCAGCCAGAGCGCACAGGGGGCCACCCGCACCCAGGTGCGCCGGCTGGACCTGAACGAAACCAAAGGCAGCCGCGCACATTATGATATGAACGCGGATGCAGAGTATCAGGCGCGTGTGGCCCGCCGCGCTGCCCAAACGGCAGCCCAGCCCGCTGCACCCCAGGCCGCGCCGCAGCAGGAGGACACCGTTATGCAGGCTTCACGCAGCGCCGGGAAACCGGCAGCCGGAAGCGGAAAATCCGCCGCAGGCAAGAGCGGCAGCAAATCTGCCGCAGGCGGCGGTGGCAAACCGCCCAAGGGCGGCAGCCGCAAAGGCAAAGGCGGCGCAGGCCCCTATGGCCCGAACGGCAAGAAAAAGAAAAAAGGCGGCTGGTGGAAGGTGTTACTGGGCACCCTGCTGGCCATCGCTGTGCTCTTTTTTGGCACGGTCGTCTTTATCATGCACGCCATTGCACCGTCGGCGGGGTCCATCAGCCTGAACCAGCTGATCAACACCCCCAAAGAGTATGCGGGCAAAGAGTTCAACCTGCTGGTGGTGGGCATTGACCGCTCCACCGAGACCGGACAGGAAACCGATTCGCAGGTAGATGACGGCATGACCGACATGATTTTGTATCTGCACTTCAACAATGAGACCGGCCAGGTCAAGATGCTGCAGATCCCGCGCAACATCTTTGTTACCACGGATGCCAGCTTCTCCGGCAATTATCAGATCAACGCCATTGCCAAAACGCAGGGCTCCAACGGCGGCAACAACATCAGCGCGCTGGCCGATGAGATCTATAACATTTTTGGCCTGCATGTGGACGGCTACCTGTCCGTCCGGCTGGAAGCGCTGACCCAGATCATTGATACCTTCGGCGGCATCAAAGTGTATGTGCCGCAGGAGATGGATTACGGCGGAAGCCACCTGAGCCAGGGTTACCAGACCATGGACGGCGCGGCGGCAGAGTTCTTCCTGCGTACCCGCCACATTTATGCAGACTCTGACCTGGGCCGCCTGCGCATGCAACGGTACTTCTATGCAGCGCTGTTCGCCCGTATGCGCAGCATGACGGTGTGGGATATCGCCAAGCTGCTGCCGGTCATTACCAGCCAGATGGAAACTGACCTGAGTTCAACCGAGCTGGTCAGCGTGGCGGTCAGTATGCTGAAAATTTCCAGCTCCAACATCATGTTCTGCCAGATCCCCGTGTATATGGGTCAGGCCATCAGCTATAACGGCAACAGTACCGTTGTGGTGGCAAGGCAGGAAACGGCAGACCTGCTGAACGAGTATTTCCGCGAGAATACCGGCCCGGTGGATGCCAGCCAGCTGAACATTGCAGGGGATGACGGCCTGTTTGATTTAAGCGGCCTGACGGCATCTGACCCCAGCGTGCAGTTTATGGGAACCCTGAACGAGGAAATTTCCAACGCACAGCAGACAAACAACATTGACGGTTCGGCCACAACGGATGTTTACGATACCGCAACCCCGGCACCGGATGACAGCACGGACGGGGACAGCACCGATGGTGACAGCACCCCGTCAGAATGATAGATCCTGCAACAAAGGAGAATTGAATGGAAAGCAAAGAACTTGCCATCCGTCTGGCCCGCGCGCTGGACGCGAAAAAAGGCTATAATATCCGCATCCTGCATGTGGAAAACCTGACCACGGTAACGGATTATTTCGTGATCGCAACCGGCAATTCCACCACCCATGTGGGCGCGCTGGCAGACGAGGCGGACTTCCAGCTGGGCCGCGCAGGCGTGAACGTGCTGCGCACCGAAGGCCATGACGGCAACCGCTGGGTGCTGCTGGATTACGGCAGCGTGATTGTGCATGTATTTACGCCGGAAGCCCATGACTTCTATGACCTGGAGCACCTGTGGGCTGACGCCAAGGAGCTGCCCGCCGAAGAGTGGGAAGAAAAGCCGGAAGAGCAGGCGTAAACATGGATGCTGGATGGCTCCCCTTGAGGGGAGCTGGCACCCCGAAAGAACATAAAATACAGGGGTGCGTGACGCCGAACCACCACTCACCGGCTGCGCCGGAGCTCCCCTTCAGGGGAGCCGATGCGGAGCGCAAAAGCACAGTACGCACAAATTTCTGTGGGGAGAGAAGCTTTATGAAATATGATTTCAAGGCCGTTGAGGCCAAATGGCAAAAGGTATGGCAGGATGAACACACCTTCCATGCTGAAATCGACCATTCCAAACCCAAGTTCTATGCACTGGTAGAATTCCCGTACCCGTCTGCGGCCGGCCTGCATGTTGGCCACCCCCGCAGCTATACCGCGCTGGATATTGTGGCACGCAAAAAGCGTCAGTGCGGCTATAATGTCCTGTACCCTATGGGCTGGGATGCTTTTGGTCTGCCGACCGAGAACTATGCCCTGAAAAACCACATCAACCCGGAAATCGTGACCGCCAAGAACGTGGCCCGCTTCAAGAGCCAGCTGCAGGCACTGGGCCTGAGCTTTGACTGGGACCGCGAGATCAACACCACTGACCCCGAATACTACAAGTGGACCCAGTGGATCTTCCTGCAGCTGTACAAGCACGGTCTGGCTTATAAAAAGGCTACCACCGTAAACTACTGCACCGGCTGCAAGGTCGTTCTGGCCAACGAGGAAGTTGTAAACGGCGTGTGCGAGCGCTGCGGCAGCCCCGTTGTGCAGCGCGTGAAGAGCCAGTGGATGCTGAAGATCACCGCTTACGCGGACCGCCTGATCGATGACCTGGACCAGGTGGATTACATCGACCGTGTCAAGACCCAGCAGCGCAACTGGATCGGCCGCAGCCATGGCGCTGAGGTCAACTTTGAAACCTCTGCCGGTGATACCCTGACCGTTTATACCACCCGCGCGGATACCTTGTTCGGCGTTACCTACATGGTCATCTCCCCGGAGCATGCCTACATCAAAAAGTGGATCGATGCCGGGCTGATCAAGAACGTGGATGCCGTAAAGGCATACCAGGATGAAGCCGCCCGCAAGAGCGACTTTGAGCGTACCGAGCTGAATAAGGAAAAGACCGGCGTTAAGCTCGAGGGCGTGACCGCCACCGACCCCGTCAACGGCGCAGAGGTGCCCATCTTTATCTCTGACTATGTTCTGGCAACTTACGGCACCGGTGCTATCATGGCCGTGCCTGCCCACGACAGCCGCGACTGGGAGTTCGCCAAGAAGTTCGGCCTGCCCATCATCGAGGTCGTCAAGGGCAATACCCCGGCCAACCTGGATGAAGCTGCCTTTACCGATGTTGCCACCGGCACGCTGGTCAACTCCGGCTTCCTGACCGGTTTGTCCGTTGAAGATGCCAAGGAAAAGATGTATGCCTGGCTGGAAGAAAACCATAAGGGCTGCAAGAAGGTCAACTTCAAGCTGCGTGACTGGGTGTTCAGCCGCCAGCGTTACTGGGGCGAGCCCATCCCCATGGTGCACTGTGAAAAGTGCGGCTGGCAGCCCATCCCCGAAAGCGAGCTGCCGCTGCGCCTGCCGGAAATTACCGACTTTGAGCCGGGCCCTGACGGCGAAAGCCCGCTGGCCCGCCACGCCGAGTGGATCAAGACCACCTGCCCGTGCTGCGGCGGCCCCGCTACCCGTGAAACCGATACCATGCCCCAGTGGGCCGGTTCTTCCTGGTACTTCCTGCGCTATATGGACCCCCACAACAAGGATGCCATCGCCAGCAAGGAAGCCCTGGATTACTGGAGCCCGGTGGACTGGTACAACGGCGGCATGGAGCACACCACCCTGCATCTGCTGTACAGCCGTTTCTGGCACAAATTCCTGTATGATATCGGCGTAGTGCCCAAGCCAGAACCGTACCAGAAGCGTACCTCCCACGGCATGATCCTGGGCCTGAACCCGCATGCCTTTGAAAACCAGCCCGATGCCGAGCGCAAGCGCCTGCTGGCCGAGTACGGCAGCGAAAAGGCTGCCCGCGAAGCTCTGGTCGAGAAGTACGGCGAAATGGCCGAGCACCCGATCGTCAAGATGTCCAAATCCCTGGGCAACGTTGTCAATCCGGACGATGTGGTGAACGAGTACGGCGCTGACACCCTGCGCCTGTACGAGATGTTCATTGGCGACTTTGAGAAAGCCGCTCCCTGGAACACCAACTCCATCAAGGGCTGCAAGCGCTTCCTGGACCGCATCTGGGCACTGAGCGAAAAGCAGGTAGAGGGCGAAGGCTACCGCCCGAAGCTGGAGGCTTTGATCAACCGCACCATTAAGAAGGTGGGCGAGGACATTGACGCCCTGAAGGCCAATACTGCCATTGCCCAGCTGATGATTTTGGTGAATGCCCTGTACGATGAGGGCGGTGCAACCCGCGCAGAGTACGAAGTGCTGCTGCAGCTGCTGAACCCGTTTGTTCCCCATATGACCGAGGAACTGTGGCAGCAGATGGGCCACACCGACACCCTGGCTTACCACGAGTGGCCGAAGTATGACGAAGCCAAATGCGTGGAGCAGACCATTGAGATTGCTGTTCAGGTGAACGGCAAGGTCAAGGCCCGCCTGAACGTTGCCGCTAACATTGAAAGCGCTGACGCCATTGCCGCTGCAAAGGCTGACCCCGCTGTGGCCGAAGCCATTGCAGGCAAGACCATTGCCAAGGAAATTTACGTCAAGGGCCGTCTGGTCAACATCGCCGTTAAGGGCTGATCGTTCCCCCGTGGCGCGCCAGACATTACAACCTGATACCACCCGGCAAGCCTCCGCACAAGCGGGGGCTTTGCCCGTATCGGGACAAATTTGGAACAACCTGTGCGGGCTGGCCCGTAGCAAAACGCTGTGGGGTGTGCTGCTGCTGGCAGTTTTGTGGGGGTACGACTACGCCATGAACACCCCTGCCGTGGATATGGACGACCTTGCCATTGCCACCTACCAGCAGGGCGGAGAATTTTTACGCCAGGGCCGCATTACCGTGTGGCTGCTGCAGGCGCTGACCGGAATCATGACCTACCAGCGCTTTTGGCCGGAGCTGTTTTTTGCCCTCAGCCTGGTGTTGGCGGGCATTCTGCTGGCCGCGGTGCTGTACACGGCGGCACGGCGGCAGGCAAAACAACCGGGGGCGCAGCTGCTGGCGGCAGGGCTGCTGCTGTGGCCCTACCATGGCGAAATTTTGATGTATTCCAACCAGTGTGGCGTTGGGTTTGGCTACCTGCTGTGCGCGTTGGCATTGGCGCTGGCACTGCCGCACCTGCTGTGCGGCTGGCGGAACAGCCTGCCCGGTGCCTGCGGCGCAGTGGTCTGCCTGTGTTTTGCACTGGGGTTGTACGAAAGCTTTGCCCCAGTCTGGCTGACGCTGCTGTGCGCCGCCCTGCTGCTGGATGCCGCGGCAGCGGAACCTCACAGCCGAAAAGCCGGAAAGATATGGGGCAGCATTCTGCGCGGACTGTGGCCGCTGGCCGCGGCACTGGTGCTGCGCAAAGGGCTGGCCGCCCTGCTGTGCGCCGCAAACGGCGTGAGCGGGCAGGATGGCACGGCATCCAAAACGATCTTCTGGTTCCAGCGGGACAGCGTGCGGGCTGCAGTTGTGATCCCTGTGCGGGAATGGCTGACCAACTATCTGGCCCGTGCGTTTGGCATTCCGGCGCTGGCCTTGCTGGCACTTGCCAGCTGGGCGGTGGTGCTGTGGGTCTTGCGGCACCGCGGCGGCAATGGGCGGGCACTGTTTGCGGCGGGGCTGATTGTATCGCAGTTCTCGCTGGGCATCTTGCAGGGCACCGGTGCCCAGATGGCCCGTGCAGTGCAGTGCTTTGCTGTGTTTGTGCCCTTTGCGGCCTGGCTGTGGCTGGCCCCGGCGCTGGACCGCGGCAAACAGGGCGGAGCCAAAGCCATCATTTGTGCCGCGCTGGCGGGGGCGATGCTGGCGGTGGAACTGATCTCCCTGACAGGGACGATACGATACAACCGCGACCGCTGGCAGTATGAAGAACGCTTGCTGATTAAAACAGCAGATGAACTGAATGACCTGGATCCGGCGGGCACCCTGCCGGTGGCCTTTGTGGGGCAGGCAGAATTAAGCCCCGAACTGCAGGAACGGCTGGTGATCCCGGCGGCAAACCCGGCGTATAAGGCCGCATACCTGATTTATACCGTGCTGGGCGGCCCGCTGGGGGACCTGGACCGGTACGAGAACCCGCAGACAATGGTCATCAACTGGGCGCAGGATGCCTTTGGCGGCAAAGAACAGATAGCCCTGCTGATGCAGCAGGTGGGCCGCCCCTGCGCCCTGGCGGATGCAGACCAGCAGGATGCCGCCGATACCCTGGCCGAGGCAGGCGAAGCCCCGGTTGGGGTAAGCCTGCAGGACGGATACCTGCTGGTGAACTTTACCGGATGGACCGCCGAATGACCGCAATACCCACGATACGAAACTACCATGGGAGGAGTGACCCCCTAATGTTGATCAGCCTGATCGTTCCATGTTATAACGAAGAAGAAGCCATGCCGCTGTTTTATCAGGAAGCGGCCCGTGTGGCGGCACAGATGGAAAAGAGCCACGGCGCAGAATTTGAGATCATTTTTGTGGATGATGGCTCCAAAGACGGCACCCTGCGCGTGGCGCGAGAGCTGCACGATGCCGACCCGCGTGTGCGTTACGTTTCCTTCAGCCGCAATTTTGGCAAGGAAGCGGGTATTTATGCGGGCCTGAAAGCGGCCAAGGGTGATTATGTCGCCACGCTGGACGCTGACCTGCAGGACCCGCCTGCGCTGCTGCCGGATATGCTGGATGCCCTGCTGACCGGTGATTATGACTGCGCGGCTACCCGCCGCACCACCCGCGAGGGTGAACCCCCGGTGCGCAGCTGGTTTGCCCGGATGTTTTACCGCATCATCAATAAAATGTCGGATACCGAGATAGTAGACGGCGCACGGGATTTCCGCCTGATGAGCCGCCGCATGGTGGATGCCGTGCTGGAAATGTCGGAGTATAACCGTTTTTCCAAGGGCATTTTCAGCTGGGTGGGCTTTAAGACCAAGTGGTTTGCCTACCAGAACGTGGAGCGCGTGGCAGGCCAGACCAAGTGGAACTTCTGGAGCCTGTTCAAGTATTCCATTGAGGGCATTGTGGGATTTTCGACCCAGCCGCTGGTTATGGCGGCGCTGGCGGGCGTGATCTTCTGCCTGGCGGCATTTGTGGGCATTATTTTTGTTGTAGTGCGTGCTCTGATTTTTGGCGATCCGACCGCGGGCTGGCCCAGCATGGTCTGCATTATGCTGCTGTGCAGCGGCGTGCAGCTGTTCTGCCTTGGCATTGTGGGCGAGTACCTGGCCAAAACCTATCTGGAAGTGAAGCACCGCCCCATCTACATTACGCGGGAAACTGAGCAGGACCGCGATGAGCGCAAACCGGCACAGCAGAAATGAGCGCCATGCAGGATATGACCAAAGGCGGCGCGGCGGGGCATCTGCTGCGCTATGCCGTGCCGCTGATGCTGGGCAACTGGTTCCAGCTGGCGTATAACGCGGTGGATTCCATCATTGCGGGGCGGTTCATCGGCAAGGATGCCCTGGCGGCCGAGGGCATTGCGGGCCCGGTGATGAACCTGGTTATTCTGGGAATTACCGGTGTCTGCCTGGGGGCCGGAGTGCTGATGAGCGAGTTCTTTGGCGCAAAGGACGGCGAAAGCCTGCGCCGGGAACTGGCCACCACCGTGCTTTCCGGCACGGCGGCATGCACAGTGGTGGCATTGCTGGGGGTATTATTCACCCCGGCGATTCTGCAGGCCTGTGCGGTTCCGCAGGAGATTTTTGCGATCACGGCCATCTATCTGCGCATTACCTTTTTGGGGGCACCGTTCACCTGCTTTTACAATGCGTTGGCGGCGGGGTTCAAAAGTGTGGGCGATGCCCGAACGCCGCTGCGCTTTTTGATGGTATCGGCCATTTTGAACGCAGCGCTGGACCTGATCTTTATCGGCGGGCTGGGCTTTGGCATTGTATGCTCCGCCATGACAACGGTGATTGCCGAAGCGTTCAGCGCCGTGTTGGCCGGGTGGTGGCTGTGGACCAAAACGCCGGAACTCTGCCCCCGGCGGGGCCAGTGGCGCGTTGACCGCAGCCTGCTGGGCCGCACGCTGCAATATGGCGGGGTATCCGCTTTGCAGCAGGCCGTGCAGCCAATCGGCAAAGTGCTCATCCAGGGGCAGGTGAATGCCTTGGGTGTGGAAGTGATCGCTGCGTTCAATGCGGTGACGCGCATTGACGATTTTGCCTGTATCCCCGAACAGAGCATTGCCCAGGGCATTACCACCTACATTGCCCAGAACCGCGGCGCGGGCAGGCAGGACCGCATTAGACGCGGATTTGCGGTGGGCCTTGGGATGGAAGCCGCGTATTGGATGCTGATCGGCGGGGTGGTGACTCTGTTCAAGACCCCGCTGGCCGCAATGTTTGTGACAGGGGAGGGCGCTGACCGGGTGATCGCTTTGGCGGTGCAGTACCTGGGAACGATGGCACTGTTCTACCTGCTGCCCGCCATGACGAACGGATTCCAAGGGTATTACCGCGGCATGGGCAACATGCCGATGACTTTGCTGGGCACGCTGATCCAGGCCAGCCTGCGTGTGGTGACGACCTGCATTTTGGCGCCGCGGATGGGGATGTATGGCATTGCCTTTGCCTGCGCCACCGGCTGGTGCGTGATGCTAATGGTGGAAGTTCCATTTTACTTTTGGCAAAAAGCGCGAAGAAATCTTGACATTTGAGAAAAAAATGCTATACTGCTATTATTGATAGTTCTAATGAACCATCAGCTAATATGGGGTGCATTAAAGAATATACATTCCAATATTCAAATAGGAAGAAAGAAGATGTGCGTAATGAAAATGAAAAAACTGACCACTTTCGTTGCCTGCGCCGCTATGGCTGGTGTGTTCGCTACCAGCGCATTTGCTGCCAATGATGCACAGGTTGCCCGCGCTCAGGATTACCTGAACTCTAAGGGCATTGCCTACACTGTTACCGCTTCTGATGTTGACAAGGCTCTTGCTGCTGGCTACACTGCTGACGCTCTGGTTGCCAAGGCAAACGCTCTGCTGGGTCAGGCTAAGTCTGATCCCGAAGGCGCAAAGAACGAGGCTGTCAATGTGCTGAACAGCATCGGTGTTTCTGTTGCTGACGCTAAGGTTGCCGTCAACGGCAACGATATCACCATCTCTGCCAGCATCAATGGCACCAACGTTGCTTATAGCTTCAACAATGCCGATACCCATCCGGAAATCGGCGAAGCCATCAAGAATGGCACCTGGGGCGTTGCTGAAAGCACCACCACCGCTGCTGCCAGCCTGAAGAGCGGCAATGGCGTTATCAAGGCTACCGGCGACAATGCTGGTATCGCTATGCTGGTTGCTGTGGTTGCCATCGCTGGCACCATGGGTGTTGCTGTTCGCAAGAGCCGTGACGCTGAGTAATCACGCCTAACTAACATGTTGTTCGCCGCGGCGTGCCGCGGCGAATTTTTTTGTTTCAGCGTCAGGTATGGGCCGCAGCCTGTGCCTGAACGGGGAGAAAAAATAAATGACGCACAAGAACGATTTTTTGCGCAAAGGTCCGGCAGGGCTGGTGGTAGTGCCACTGCTGTTTGCGCTGGTCACGTTGGCGCTGCTGGCGGTCATGTTCAAGGTGTTTGCCGCACCGTACTACTCGCTGGTAGAGTGGTTTATGGAAACCAGCGTGGTGGAAACCCAGCCCAAGGACCTGTTTGATGAGGCAGCCCAGACCCTGACCAATACGGAAAATGACCGGACCGCACAGGAAGAGCCGGAACAGGAAGCTATCCCGCTGAGCAGCATTACCTACCCCAGCAAGGGGGACCGCTATGGCCGCATTACGATTGCGGGCACCACGGTGGATGCGCCGGTGTATTACGGTGACACCAACAGCATCCTGAACCAGGGCGTTGGTACTTATGTGGACAGCAGCGGAGCAGGCATCCCTGGTGAAAGTAAGACTATTTTGATGGCGGGCCACAACAACACCTTTTTTAACGATCTGCAGAGCGTTGAAGTGGGCGATGTGGTGACAATCGAGACCCATTACGGTACCTACACCTATACGGTGGAGCGCTGCGAGGTGCGGGATTACCAGGATACCACCACGTATGACTTTACACGCACCGATGAAAACCTGATCCTGTATACCTGCTACCCATTTGATGCGCTGGGCTTTACCCCTAACCGCTACTTTGTTTATGCCAGCTACACATCCGGCCCGGAGCTGGATGCTGACCGTTGAGGGAGGAGATGCAGAGATGACGCAACAAAAAAACTCCCGCAAAGGCAGCGCTGTGTGGCCGATGGTGCTTTCCTGGCTGAGCAGCCTGATTTTGACACTTTTGGCGGTGTTTGTCATGCTGTTTACCACGTTTGGTAACGTGGGCTATATGCAGAGCTGCGTGAAAAGCTCCGGCTATGCCCAGAGCGCCTATGATGATATGGTACAGGATTTTATCAGTTACGGTGCAGCCACCGGTTTTGATGCCGATGTTATGACGGGGTTTATGTCTGTTGACCAGGTGGAAAGCGACATGCAGGATGCTGTGGCGGGGCTGTATGCCAAAACGCTGACCTATTATACCCGCGATAATATCGCGGAAGCTGTTTACAGCGCCATGGAACAGGCTACGGCAGACCGTGGCATTACGCTGGAAGGCGAAACCAAGACGGCCGTGGAAACCGTGGCTGAGGCTGTGCGTATGGAGTATGCCTCCTACACCGCGGTGCCGCTGGTCAGCCAGCTGCGTACCCTGGTGCAGAAACTGCAAAAGGTGATGGTAATCGGCTTGGTGGTCAGTGCGGTGCTGCTGTGCGCTGCGGTAGTGTCCATGCTACGCATCAGCCGCAAAGATGCCCGCCTGGGGGCGCGCTGCCTGGTGTATGCCCTTGGCGGTGCTGCTGTGGTGTGCCTGGTGCTGGGTGTGGGCGTTAAGCCGATGATCGGCTTAACGCGCCTGGGCATTGACCCGCCTGCCCTGAAAAACCTGCTGATTGCTTATGTGGGCGGTTTGTTTGGCCGCTTTGTGGTGATGGCAGTGATCTATTTTGTGCTGGCGATAGTGCTTGGCGTATTGGTGAGCAGGCACAAAAAGCACAGAGCATGATGATAGAGTTTATAGAATAAGGGCAATACCGCATAATTCTAAGTGCCGATACGGCGAGCGAGGTGCGGCAGATGCCAAGCCAAAAGCGCAGATAATACTGGATGTCTTATCGAGCATTTTGGCAACGCAGATGCCGTGCCGCAGCTGCCGGAGCGGTGCTTAAGCCGCAAGGCGGGAATTGTGCGGTGTTGCCTAAGATAAAAAGAAACGGTGCTGTACCCCGGACTTTATGGGGTACGGCGCCGTTTTTTGTGTGAAGATGGGACAGGTGAGATGGCCCTGGAATGTGATGGTGAGGGGAAAGACGGGTTTTGAGTGATGTGGAGGGGATTGTGATGGTATGCCACCTGTAGGGGCGCACAATGTGCGCCCGCTGCCTTGCGGAGAATGATGTGGTGAAATATTAGACGAGGCCCGGCATGTGGGACGATGCGAAGCATCGTCCCCTACAAATGGGGGTATTGCTTTTTGCCAATTTTCAATGTGTGGTCAGGCAGGGCTTCGGCGGGGTCGGGTGACCCCGCCCTACTGCGAGGTTATGGCTAGTACCTACAAATAAAATAGCGCAAACAGCGTAAAATAAAAACACCCCGGAACCGCATAAGAATATGCGATTCCGGGGCGTAATGTTACTGGATAAAGGGCAAATTAAATCTTAGCCAAATCAAGCCTTGTTGGCAGAGCCGAACAGTTCGATCTTCTCCTTGACCTTATCCATGATGGCGTCTGCGCCCGGCTTCAGCAGCTTACGCGGGTCATAGCCCTTGCCCTGCTGATCCTTGCCGGCTTCGATGTACTTGCGGGTGGCCTCAGCAAATACCAGCTGGCAGTCAGTGTTGACGTTGATCTTGGAAACGCCCAGGCGGATGGCTTTCTGAACCATCTCGTCGGGGATGCCGGTGCCGCCGTGCAACACCAGAGGAATGTTGTTGGTAGCCTGATGGATGCGCTCCAGAGCTTCAAAGTCCAGGCCCTTCCAGTTGGCGGGGTAAATGCCGTGGATGTTGCCGATGCCGGCAGCCAGGAAGTCAACGCCCAGAGCGGTGATCTTGGCGCACTCTTCGGGGTCAGCGATTTCGCCGTTGCCGACTACGCCGTCCTCAACGCCGCCGATGGAACCAACTTCGGCTTCGATGGACAGGCCCTTGTCGTGTGCCAGCTCAACCAGCTCACGGGTCTTGGCAATATTCTCTTCGATGGGGTAGTGGGAGCCATCGAACATGATGGAGGTAAAGCCAGCTTCAATGCAGGCCTTTGCGCCCTCATAGGTGCCATGGTCCAGGTGCAGGGCAACGGGAACCGTGATGCCGAGAGATTCATCCATTGCGCGCACCATGGCGGCAACGGTCTTGAAGCCGGTCATATATTTGCCGGCACCCTCGGAAACGCCCAGGATAACCGGGCTCTGCATGGCCTGAGCCTGAAGCAGAATGCTCCGGGTCCATTCCAGGTTATTGATATTGAACTGGCCAACACCATAGTGGCCGTCACGAGCTTTGAGGAGCATATTGGTTGCATTTACGAGCATAACAGGTACCTCCTATAAATTCAGTTCAAGCAGCTGGAGGGCCTGACCCTACCAGCTATTTTATTATAGACCGACTTTGATAAAAAATCAACAATAATCACAGATTTTTACCCAAGAATGAGTAAAAAGTCCAGAAAATGGGATGATTGCACAGTGTTAGACGTGTGATTTTGGGTAAGAACTATGAAAGAATAGCAGAATGACCAGCACCCGATGCGTCAATTTGGTCGGAATGTGCAGAATGGACAGAGGGGCGGACGCAGAAAAACGGGAAATACAATTTGAATATAAAATTAAATAAAATACAATAAGTTGATTTGCGCGAGGCCATGAGAGAGGTGCATTTATAAAAGGGTGGTAGGATGATGGGACGGAACGGTCAAGACCGTTCCCTACAGACAGGGAAAAGGAAAATACGGAAAGGGAAGGTTGATGTGGACATAGCACAGCAGGACCCAAGGGCAATACCGCATAATTCTAAGTGCCGATACGGCGAGCGAGGTGCGGCAGATGCCAAGCCAAAAGCGCAGATAATACTGGATGCTGCAAAGGTGAGCGCCGCCAGTGGCGGAAACAGCGAACCGAAGCAGGGGCAGCGGTCGCAGAGTGCGAGGGGCTTTTGCCCCCGAAGCACGATGCGGGTACCGCAACCCGACATTATCGAGCATTTTGGCAACGCAGATGCCGTGCCGCAGCTGCCGGAGCGGTGCTTAAGCCGCAAGGCGGGAATTGTGCGGTGTTGCCCAAGGCAAAACAAAATCGGCCCCTGCCTTGGTGCGGCAGGGGCCGATAAATCAGTGATTCAAATAACTCAAAAATGCGGAAAAGAAAGCTTTACCGGTCGATGGGGGCAGTCTTGGCTTTCAGCCAGGTCTTTTCCTCCTCGGTCAGGCGGGGGCTGAGCATCTCGTATACATGGGCATGGTAGGCGTTCAGCCAGTTGATCTGGTCACGGGTCAGTTCGTCCACAATGACCGGCTCGGTGGAGATGGGCACCAGGGTCAGCGGCTCAAATTTCAGCCAGTGACCATATTGGTTGGTGCCGGCATCCACGCATTCCAGCTCGTTCTCAATGCGGATGCCGACTTCATCGGTCTCATAAACGCCCGGCTCATCGGTGATGGTCATGCCCTCTTTGAAGACAATGGGGTTCTGGGGGCGCAGGCTCTGGGGGCCTTCGTGCACCGAGGAGATGTAGCCAACGCCGTGGCCGGTGCCGCAGCGGTAGTTGATTTTGTGTGCCCACAGCGGGCCGCGGGCAAAGCTGTCCAGTGCAAAGCCGGTGCAGTAATCCAGGAAGACGGCGCGGGCAATGTCAATGTGGCTCTGCAGGGTCCAGGTGTAGTATTTGCGCTCATTCTCGGTCAGGGGGCCGACGGGATAGGTGCGGGTGATATCGGTGGTGCCGCAGTCATACTGGCCGCCGTTATCCACCAGCAGGAAGCCGCGCGGCTCAATCACGCTGTCCACTTCGCCCTCGGCATGGTAGTGCATCATGGCGGCGTTGGGGCCGTAAGCGGCAATGGTATCAAAGCTGTCCTCAAAATAGCCGGGCATTTCGGCACGGCGCTTTTGCAGCATCTTTTCAATGTCAGTCTCGTGCAGGATTTTGCCCTCGGCGATGGCCTTTTCCAAGTCCATCTGGAAACGCACCATGGCAACGCCGTCACGCACATGGCATTCGCGGATGTTGGCAAGCTCGACCGGGTTTTTGACACCTTTCAGTGCAAAGATCGGGTCGGCACCGGTAACGGTCTTGTGCTCGTTCAGGGCGCAGTACAGGTCATAGTTGGTGGCTTTCTCGTCTACGAGGAACACTTCTTCTGCGGGCAGAGCGTGTACGGTATCGATCAGCTCCGGGTAGTCGCGCAGGGAAACGCCGTTATCGGCCAACGTTTTTGCGTCGGCATCATTCAGGCGGCCGGGGGCGATAAACAGGGTGCAGCTGTCCATCGTGACAAGGGCATAAGCAACGGCCAGCGGGGTACAGGGCAGGTCGCGTGCGCGCATGTTGGTCAGCCAGCCCACACAGTCCAGACCAGTCACGGCCAGGGCGGTGGCACCGGCTTTTTTCAGCTCGTCACGCACCATGGCAATGCGCTGGGCGGCGGTGGCGCCGGTCTGCTCAACAGTCAGCAGCTCGCAGGGGGTGTTGGGCAGGCTGGGGCGGGTGGTCAGGCTCTCCCACAGGGGGGAGACGATATCCTTGCTTTCCAGCTTGGCGCCGCTCTTGGCCAGAGCGGCGGCATAGCCGTTGGCAATGGTGGCAGGCACGCAGCTGCCGTCCAGCAGCAGGGTCTGGCCGGCGGCAAAATGGGCGGTCAGGTACTCTTCCACAGTGGGCACCCCGGCGGAACCGGCGTGCATGCACTCAATTTCGGTACCGGCCAGCTGACGGTCACCCTGAACATAAAAGCGGCCATCGCACCACAGGGCGCTGCCGGTCAGGGTGACAACAAGGGTGGAGTTCTCGCCGGTAAAGCCGGAGAAAAACGGCAGGCTGTTGTAATAAGCGGGCAGATATTCACTGGAGTGGGGGTCGCTGGTCATCAGCAAAACACCGTGGGCACCGGCTGCCTGGGCAGCGGCGCGCAGAGCGGCGATTTTTTCATTGGTCGTCAAAATAGTCCTCTCCTTATATGCAGAATGTTGAACAAGTCCATTCTAACATGTTTTCATAAAAGGTCAATACGGGGTGCGGTTCAGCACAGTGCCCAGCAGCGGCAGGCCGCAGCCCTGCAGAAGGTGAGCCGCCTGGCGCAGCTCCTGATGGGTAACGCCGCCGCTTTGTACCACAAGCAGGGCACCGTCACATACCTTGGCAAGGCTGAGAGCGTCACTGCATTCGCTCAGGGCTGGAGCATCTACCAAAAGATATGCAAACTTTGGTGCACAGCTTTCCACCATGCGGGCAAAACGGGGGTGTTCCAGCAGCAGGGCCGGGCGGCTGGTGGTGCCGGAGGCCGGAACCAGGCAGGTGCCGCGGATCTCGGTGTGGTAGAGAACTTCCTCCAGAGGAACGCTGCCGGAAAGATAGTGTGCCAGACCCGGCACTTTGTGTTCACCGGTCAGCCCGCACTGGCGGCAGATGCCGGAATGGCGCAGGTCACCGTCAACCAGCAGGCAGCGCTGGCCCAGCCCGGCAAGCAGCTGCCAGAACTGCAAAGCCAGAGTAGTTTTACCTTCCTGCGGGGTAGTGCTGGTGAGCAGAATGATTTTGGCGTCTGGGGCTGTCTGTTCCAGACGCAGGCGCAGCAGATTCAGGGATTCAACCGTCCGGGGTGCCAGCTCCGGCAGGTGGTTCAAAGCAAGTTCTTTCATGGGCGGCCGCCTTTCCGGGTATGGAGGCGGCGGGGCGTGGCATCCGGGATGCAGGCCAGCGGCGAAGAGCCAAGGCAACGGGCCAGATCGTCCGCCGTATAAATGTGGTCATCCCGCAGGTAATGCAGGCAGAGGAAAGCAAAGCAGAGCAAAAAGCCGATGCCAGCGCCAAACGCTGCGTGGAACACAGCCCCCGGCCCGGAAAAGCGTTGCGGCGGGGCTGCCTGCTCCACCAGGCGGGGCGGGGTGGTGCCCATGCGGGCAGAGAGATCATCCAACGCAAGGGCAGCCAGTGCGTTGGCAATATCTGCTGCGCGCTGTGGGGAAAAATCGGCCGCAACAATGCGCAGAATATGGGTATCTGCCGGGTGCAGAATGGTAATCTGGTCTTTTAAGTGGGCAGTATCCGTGGAAAGGCCAAGGGTGGAAATAACGGATTCCAGCATGGTGCGGCTGGTCAAAAGCTCCTGATAATCAGCCGTTAATTGCAGTTCCGCATAGCCGGAGGTCAGCCCCTCCTGTGCGGCGGCAACATACAGCTGGGCTTCGGCCTGGTAGCTGCGCGGGGCAAGGCGTGCGGCAGCAAAGGCCAGAATACCTCCCAGCAGGGTACAAACCAGTACCGCGGCGAAATGGGCGGGCAGCAGGCGGAACAGTTCCACGGGGGTCACTTCGCGCCCGGCGGCGCGGGATGCAGGGGCAGCGGGCAAGGTGCTCACCTCCAAAACAGGGCGTGAACAAGGCAAAATTCCGGTAAAAACAGCATACATCAAGTGTAACACGCGCCCGGCGCAAAATTCAATAGAAAAAACGGTTTTTCAGGCGATACTGGGCGGTTTTTCGGGCAAACTGCTGAAAGGTGAGAGGATTTTGCAGCAAACGGGGGAAACGCCGCGGCAAAAAGGCGCTGACGGGGCAAGAAGTTTTCAAAAATTTTAAATTTTGACAGGCCCAAATGGGCGAAAAGCTCTTGACGGGTTTGATATAATAAGGTTAGCAGTAAGAAAACAAGATTGCTAACAACACAGACAAACTTTAAGATAGAAGGGAATATTACCATGGCAGAACAGGTAACTAAAATTGATATTTTCTCCGGCTTTTTGGGTGCAGGCAAAACGACCCTGATCAAAAAGCTCATCAAGGAAGCGTTCCAGGGTGAAAAGATCGTGCTGATCGAAAACGAATTCGGCGAGATCGGCATTGACGGCGGCTTTATGCGTGAGGCTGGCATTCAGGTCAACGAGCTGAACTCCGGCTGCATCTGCTGCTCCCTGGTGGGCGACTTCCGCGAGGCACTGAAAAAGGTCGTGGAGACTTATCATCCTGACCGCATCCTGATCGAGCCTTCCGGCGTTGGCAAGCTGAGTGATGTGACCCGCGCTGTTGAGGGTGTGGGCGAGACCCTGCCGGTCAGCCTGAACAGCTTTGTGACTGTGGCCGATGTGAACAAGGTCAAAATGTATATGAAGAACTTTGGCGAGTTCTATGATGACCAGATCAGCCACGCATCCTGCATCATCCTGAGCCGCACCGGCAGCGCAGACGAGAAGAAGATCGCTGCAGCCGTTGCCCTGATCCAGGAAAAGAACCCCACCGCCACCATTGTGACCACCGATTGGAACGAACTGACCGGTGCACAGATCGTTTCCGTTATGGATGGTAAGCGCGACCTGGTTGCCGAGCTTCTGAGCGAAGCACAGGCTTCCAATGCTGCCCATGCGGACGAGGATGAGGAAGAGCATCATCACCACCACCATGACCATGATGAGGACGGCCACGAGTGCTGCCACCATCACCACGACCATGATGATGACGACGATGATGAGGATGAGCACGAGCATCACCACCATCATGACGAGGATGATGACCACGGCCACGAATGTTGCCATCACCACCACGACCATGATGACGACGATGACGAGCATGAACACCATCATCACCACCATGACGGCGAGTGCTGCTGCGGCCATCATCACCATCATCATGACCACGATGCAGACGAAGTGTTCACCAGCTGGGGCCACGAGACTGCCCACAAGTACAGCCATGACGAGCTGGAGAGCATCCTGACCACGCTGGATTCCGGCGAGTACGGCGCTGTGCTGCGTGCCAAGGGCATTGTGGACGGCGGCGACACCTGGTACGAGTTCGACATGGTGCCCGGTGAGCATGAGATCCGCACCTGCGGCCCCGATGTTACCGGCAAGGTGTGCGTGATCGGTTCCCAGCTGAAGGAACATGAGGTGGAAGAGCTGTTCCACGCCTGATTTGTAAAGGAGTAAAACATGGCGCAGAAAGAGATTCCCTGTTACCTCTTTGTGGGTATGCTGGAAAGCGGCAAAACCAAGTTTATTCAGGAAACAATGGAGGACCCGCAGTTTGATTCCGGCGACAAAACGCTGCTGTTGATCTGTGAGGAAGGCGAAGAGGAATATGATTCCGAGCGATTTGCCTTTGGCGGCGTGACCGTTGCCACCATTGAGGACAAAGCGGAACTGAACCGCGAACACCTGCAGCAGCTGGCTGAAAAGTCTGACTGTGGGCGTGTGATCATTGAATACAACGGCATGTGGCTGGTGCAGGAGCTGTACGATGCCCTGCCGGATAACTGGCTGATTTACCAGTGCCTGGCCACCGCAGACGGCACTACCATCAAGACCTATGCCAACGACAATGCCATGCGCGGCCTGCTGCTGGACAAGCTGCGCGGCAGCGAGCTGCTGGTGGTGAACCGTGCCGAGGCGGTAAACGATGACGAAAGCCACCAGCTGATCCACAAGCTGGTACGCCAGGCCAGCCGCCGCTGCGATATCGCCTATGAGTTCAAGGATGGCAGCGTTGCCTATGACGATATCCCGGATCCGCTGCCGTTCGATGTAAATGCCCCGGTGATCGAGATTCCCGAAGAGTTCTTTGGCGTGTGGTATATGGACTGCATGGATGAGATGCAGAAGTACGACGGCAAAACGGTGAAATTCTTGGCTCAGGTGTGCCAGACCAACCGCGCCGGCAAGGACAGCTTTGTGCCCGGCCGCTTTGCCATGACCTGCTGCGTGCAGGATATCCAGTTTGTGGGCTTCCCCTGCAAGTACACGGAGTACAAGAACCTGAAGCAGCGTGACTGGATCACGGTAACGGCAAAGGTGAACCTGAAATACCACCCGATTTACAAGGGCCAGACCCCGGATTCTGTCGGCCCGGTGCTGACGGCCATCAACGTGGAGCCTGCCGCGGCCCCGCGTGATGATGTGGTGACCTTCAGTTGAGCGGGGAACGCCGCAGGGCAATCGAAGCCCGCGTGGCAGCCGCAGCCGCCCGGCTGGAAAAAGAGGGCCGCTACACGGCAACCCGGCGGTGCATCCAGCACGGCAAGGTCAGCGTGTATGCCCACTGCGTCAGCGTGGCGGATACCGCCTGCGTCTTGGCGGAAACGCTGCACCTGCGCGTAAACGAGCGGGCGCTGATCCGCGGTGCATTGCTGCATGATTACTTTTTGTATGACTGGCACGATAAAGCCAACGGCCACCACTGGCACGGTTTTACCCACCCAGGCACCGCCCTGCACAACGCAAGCGAGGATTGGAAGCTGACCCCGGTGGAGCGGGAGATCATCAAAAAGCACATGTTCCCCTTAACCCCCATCCCACCCACCTGCCGTGAAGCGTGGCTGGTGTGCCTGGCAGATAAAATCTGTGCCGCCAAGGAGACGACCGGCGGAATCTATGGCAAGCTGCCGTTTGCCGCGAAGCATAACGCGCAGGATAAGTAAATTAACGTTTTATATGCAGAAAATCCAAAAGCCCGATGCCGTGTTGACATCGGGCTTTTGGCATTTTACGCGGAGAGGGGAAAAATTAGGAATTCGAAATGGGACGGCGGGAAAAGTTCGTGGCAAGGGTTGAACCTGCTGTAATTTCGCATAGGCAGGAATCATAAACAGGAACAACAAAAAACAGGCGCACCACAGAATAATCCCCGTGGTGCGCCTTATTTATACGATTGTACCTATTGAATTAAAGGTTTTCGCCGAAGCCTTTTTTCAAAAAGGTTGGAAAAATCCCCCGTAAATCCAAAAATCACAGCGTATCGCAGATGGTGCTCATCATGGAACGGATGTCGATGTGCTGGGGGCATTTGGGCAGGCAGGCACCGCACTTGATGCAATGCTCGGCGCGGGTGGCGGCGGGGGCGTCCTCATATTCCTCTTTTAGGGTGGCGAGGCGGTCACCACACAGGCGGTATTCGTTCCAGGCGTGCAGCATGCCCGGAATGTTGACCCCGGCGGGGCAGGGCATGCAGTACTTGCAGGCCGTGCAGGGGGCAAGCTTTTGGGCCTTGAACACATCCAGCGCACGGGCGAGGGTATCCTGCTCGGTGGTGGAAAGCGGAATAAAGGGATCCATGGAAGCCACGTTATCCTGTACCTGCTCCAGGGTAGTCATGCCGGAAAGTACGCACAGCACATTGGGCAGGCTGGCAACCCAGCGAATGGCCCAGCTGGCCAGGCTCTTTTCCGGGGCGGCCTGATGCAGCAGGGCGGCGGCTTCAGGGCAAAGGGTGTTCAGCATCCCGCCGCGCACCGGCTCCATAACGATGACCTGCAGCCCGGCAGCGGCGCACAGCTCGTATTTTTTACGGCTTTGCTGATAGTCCCAGTCAAAATAATTGAGCTGCAGCTGTACAAAATCCCAATCGCCTGCAGCAAGGATCTCTGGCAGCTGCTCAGCACTGCCATGGAAAGAAAAGCCCAGCCGCTTGATTTTGCCCGCCTTGCGCAGCTCGTTCAGCTGGTCATAGGCGTGGTACTTGGCGTAATTGGACCAGCTGCTTTCATGCACAGAGTGAACGAGGTAAAAATCAAAGTAATCAGTGCAGCAGTTGGCCAACTGCTCGTTAAAAATACGGGGCACATCCTCATCGCATTTCAACAGCCAGCCGGGCAGTTTGCTGGCAAGGTGATAGCTGGCGCGGGGATACTTGGCCAGAGCTTTGCCGCAGAACTTTTCGCTCATGCCGCCGTGGTAGGGGTAAGCAGTATCGAAATAGTTCACGCCGTGGGCATAGGCATAATCAAAAATCTCCTGTGCCTTTTCCTCGTCAATGCTGGTCTGGTCGGCGGCGTCCCGCAGGGGCAGGCGCATGGTGCCAAGACCCAGCAGGCTGATTTTGCCGCTGAGGTCATTATAGGGGGCAGGGGTATTGCGGCAGACACGGTATTCCATACAAGTTACGCTCCTTATTCCGGCTTTGCCAGATGAATTTGATGGAAGATTTGGTGCGGGGATAAACAAGAAACGCCGATTTTGCTGGCTCGGCGGTTAAGGTGTATCTGAAAACAAAGAAACAGCCGATATTTTCGACTTTTCAGATACACCCTGGGAAAAGGAAATTATTCGCAGGAGGAACAGTCGCCACAGTCCTCGTCGGTAGCAGGAGCTGCCGTTGCGGCGCGGCCTGCCAGCTCGGGATCAAGGCTTTCGGCTACTTTGATCATCAGGGCACATTCAATGCGCTTGCGGAACACTTCGCAGCCATATTCATACACACCGTGGATATCGCCGGTGGCGTGCAGGGCGTTGGCGGCGCAGCCGCCCGCGCAGTACAGGCGTGCCCAGCAATCCTTGCAGTCGGGGCGGGCGTACACGTTGCACAGCTTGAATTCATCCCGCAGTTCGGTGTTGGTAACGCCGTTCCAGATATCGCCCAGCTTGTAATCCGGGTCGCCGACAAACTGATGGCAGGGGTACAGGTCGCCCCAAGGGGTAACGGCCATATATTCGGTGCCGGAACCACAGCCGGAAATGCGCTTGTAAATGCAGGGGCCATGGGCCAAGTCGATCATGTAATGGTAGAAGGTGATGGGATGACCGGCTTTTTCACGGCGGAGCATATCCTTGGCCAGCAGCTCATACTGGTCAAACAGGATGGGTAGGTCGGCCTCGGTCAGGGCTTCGGGACTGCCGGCCTTGCTCACGACCGGCTCCATGGAAAGCTCGTCAAAGCCGAGATCATCCGCCATGTGGAACAGGTCGTTGGTGAAATCGGTGTTGTAATGGGTGAAGGTGCCGCGCATGTAGTAGCCCTTACCGCCGCGGGCCTTGACCAGCTGCTGGAACTTGGGCACAATGCGGTCATAGCTGCCGCGGCCTGCAATATCCTTGCGGAAACGGTCGTTGATCTCCTTGCGGCCATCCAGAGAAAGAACCACGTTGTAGCACTCTTTGTTGGCCCACTCAATGACTTCATCGGTGATGCCGATGCCGTTGGTGGTCAGGGTGAAGCGGAAGTTCTTGCCTTTTTCTTTTTCAATGCTGCGAGCATAGGCAACCAGCTGTTTGCAGACCTCAAAGTTCATCAGCGGTTCGCCGCCGAAAAAGTCAACCTCCAGGTTGTGGCGGGTGCCGCTGTGCTCCACCAGGAAATCCAGCGCACGCTTGCCGGTCTCAAAGCTCATCAGGCCGGACTGGCCGTGGAACTTGCCCTGGGCGGCAAAGCAGTATTCGCAGTTCAGATTGCAGGTGTGGGCCACATGCAGGCAGAGTGCCTTGACAACGGTGGAACGATTCTTGAAGTCAAAGGCATGGTCAGCGTAAATATCTTCGGCAAACAGCTTGCCATCGGCCTTCAGTTCTTCGATATCGTCAAAGCAGTCGTTGATGTCCTCGGCGGTCACTTCGGGATGGTCAGCATATTTTTTTGCCAGCAGGTCGGCAGCTTCTGCGCGGGGGTGGCCGGCATCGACCAGGGCGATGGCGTCATACGCCAGTTCGTCTACGGCGTGAACGCTGCCGCTGTAGACATCCAGCACAATGTTGTAGCCGTTGAGTTTATATTGATGGATCATACTATTCCTCATATCCGAATCAAAGTGGGGTTACATAAAAAGAACCGGGAGCGCCTTTTTGGTAAAAGGCAGTCCCGGCAGAAAGCCAGTTCAAGTAAAAATTACTTCTTCTCGCAAGGCTGGTTGGCAATGCCGCAGCTGGTCTTGCAGGCGCTCTGGCAGGAAGTCTGGCATTCGCCGCAGCCGCCGTTCTGGAGGCTCTTAGCCATATCGCGGGTGTTCAGAGTCTGAATGTGCTTCATGAAATTTCACCTCTTCTATAAATATAGATTATATTAAATATACACGGAAACCATAGGGTTTGTCAAGCAAAAGCGGGGATTTTTGCGGGGAGGCGGGCAGTTTTTTGCCCACAACAGGAATGGTGCTATGGCAGAACATCCAAAGTGGAGCCACCGCCAAGGCCAGTGTGGTGCAGGTGGGTGCCGCAGGCAGCAAGGGCGGTGCAGGCCGCGATGAATTCCGGAGTGATCACTTCGCCCGGTGCCAGCAGCGGAACGCCCGGTGGATATGCCCAGACATACTCCGCCGAGGTGCGGCCAACGGCATGTTGCAGTGCCAACGCGGTGTGCGGGGCAAAAAGCGCCTGTGCGATGGAACAGGCGGCTGGGCCGGGGGTGGGCAGCACCTGCGCCGAGGCGGGCAGGGGAGCGTTCTGCGCCGCCGCAGCATCGATCACCAACAGGGCAGCGGCAAAACGGTCAAGGGCGGTTTCTTCATCGCAGGGGGAGGTCATGGCCAGCACGTTGGCACCACAGGACATCTCGGTTTCAAACTGCCAGTCCCGGCGCAGCAGTTCCGCCAGGGCGGGGCCGGTCAGCCCGGCAGCAGCACCGTTGACGAGGATCTTGCCGGAATCGTGGGCAAAAAAGCCGGGGTGGGCAGAAACATCATCCATCCCATGGCAGAGCACGCGCAGGCGGCGCAGTGGGCGCACAGCGCCGCTGAACCGCTGCAAGCGGGCACGCCAGGCGGCAAACCAGGCATCGCCGTGTTCGGCCAGCAGGCCGGTGCAGCCGTCCAGGCTGGCCATTAACGGATAGGAGGGGGAACTGGTTTCAAACACATCCAGCTGGCGTTCCAGCTCCTGCGGCGGAATGAAAGAACTGTTCCAGTGCAGCAGGGCGGTCTGGGTCAGGCTGGGCAGTGTCTTGTGCGGGCTTTGAATGATGACATCCGCCCCGGCAGCAATGGCACCGCCCTGCCAGCCGTGGGCGGCGGCCAGTGGCAGATAGTGCGCGCCGTGGGCTTCGTCCACGATCAGGGGAACGTTGGCGGCGTGGCACAAAGCGGCAATGGCGGCAAGATCACTCAAAACACCTTCATAGGTGGGGCTGGTAAGGATGACCGCAGCGGCATCCGGGCAGGCGCGCAGGGCATCCGCTACCATGGCGGGGGTGATGCTGCCGTAAATGCCGAACGCCGGGTCCACGGGGGGCACCAGCCAGTGTGCCGTTAAGCGGTTGAGCTCAATGGCGTGGTAAACGGATTTGTGGCAGTTGCGCGCGCAGATGACGGCGGTGCGGCCGGAACTGACGACAGCGGCCCGGATGGCGGCCAGAATGCCGCAGGTGGAGCCGTTGACCAGATACCAGGTTCGCTTTGCCCCCCACAGGGCGGCGGTGCGGGCCATGGCATCGGCCAAAATGCCGTCTGCATCGTGCAGGTCATCTACGCCGGGAACTTCGGTCATATCCCACCCGGCGGGCAGGCCCGGTGCCGGCACCACCCGCCGCTTGTGCCCCGGCATGTGCAAGGGGTAAAGCCCGGAGGAAGCATAGGATTGGAGTTGAGATTGGAGAAGATGGTTCATAAGTTAGGAAGTAGGAGTTAGGAGTTGAAGGACGGAATTTTTGGAAGCGGCAATAATTAGAAGTGAGGAAACGGAGAGAGTATAAGAGTGTTATGATTTTAATACGCGGCGCAAGCCGCACCATAAACTCCTAACTCCTCCCTCCTGACTTCCAATTAACCAAGTTCTACTTGGGCTTTGCTTCCGCATTTGGTCTTTTGGACCAGGATTTGTTTGGGGATGCGGTCCTGGAGGGTTTCGACGTGGCTGATGATGCCGACCAGCTTATCGGAACCGGCAAGGGCAGTCAGGGTGTCGATGGCTTTTTGCAGGGCGTCGGCGTCCAGCGTGCCAAAGCCTTCGTCCACAAACAGGGTATCCACGCTGATGCCACCGGCACTTTCCTGGATGGTATCGCTGATGCCAAGAGCCAGGCTGAGCGCCGCCAAAAAGCTTTCGCCGCCGGAAAGGGAACCGACCGGGCGGGTCTTGCCGGTGTAGGCATCGAACACATCCAGCTCCAGTGCGGTCTTGGCGGCAATATCGGCGCTCTGGCGGCGGCGCAGGGTATACTGGCCGCCCGTCATGCGGGTAAAACGACGGTTTGCGGCGGCGACCACGCCGTCAAAATAAAAGCTCTGCACATACTGTTCAAAGGGCAGCTTTTGCTTTTGGGTCAGATTGCCGTTGATGGTCTTGCTCAGGTTATCCAGCATGGCGGCGTTGGCGCGGGCAGATTCTGCGGCGGTGATGGCTTTTTTTAGCTTGGTCAGGGCATCGCGGTTGGTATCCAGCCGGTGCAGGGCGGCCTGGTTTTGGTCGCGCAGGTTTTTGCGCTCAGCTTGCAGTGCAGTAAGGGCCTGCTGCTGGGCGGCAGGGTCCGGGCGGCTGGCGGTATCCCCGGCCTGTTCGGCCAGGGTTTGGGCGGCGCTTTGGGCCGCAGCAAGTTCTTTGGAAAAAGCATCGCGGCTTTTGGCGGCGGCATCCAGTGCGGCTTGCAGGGCGCGGCGCTGTTTTTGGGTCTCGGCGCGGGCGGCGGCCATAGCGGCGGCATCTGGCCAGGGCAGGTTTTTCTGCCCCTCGGCAAGGCGGGTCTGGGCTTCCGCGGCGGCTTTTTCGGCGTTGGCCTGTGCGGTGCGGGCCTGCTCCACAGCGTTTGCCTGGTCGGGGCGCTGGGCTTGCAGCTGGGCTTTTTGGCGGGTCAGCTTTTCCAGATCTTTTTTGCGGGATTCAGCATTTGCCATGCGGTCATGCACTTCGGCAAGGCCGCGGCGCAGGCTGTCATGTTGGGCCTGCAGGGCGGTTTGCAGCTCGTCCGGGGTCAGGGCATCGGCCTGCGGCCCGGTATAATGCTGGCGGCGGTGCGCCAGAAAGGCGGCGGTACGCGCATACAGGGTATCCCGCTGGGTTTGGGCTGCGGCTTTGGCTTCACCGGCTGCGGTGGAGGCTTTGGAAGCTTCCGCCGCAGCGCTCGCCGCTGCCTGCGCAGCTTTGTTGCAGGCGGCTTCGGTGACATGGCTGGGGGCGGGGGCTGCCGGTGCTGGGTGGTGCAGAGCACCGCACACCGGGCAGGGGGTGCCATCCACCAGATCTTGCGCCAGAATCCCGGCGCGGGCGGCATTCAGGGTGCGCTGCATCTCGGCGCTGGAATGCTGGGCGGCATCGGCCTGCTGCTGCCTTTGCCGGTATTCATCGGCAGTGCGCTGCCAGTTGGCTTGCGCGGTGTGCAGGCGGGGGATATCGTCCAACAGGGCTTGGCAGTCCTGCTGCTGGCTTTGGGCCAGCTCAATGGTTTTGCGGCAGCTTTCCAGCTCGGCGTTCGGTTCGCCGCAGGCCGTGATCTGCGGTTCCAGCTGGGCTAAGGCAGTATCGGTACTGCTTAGAGTTTTCTGGTCTTTTTCCAGCGCCGCGGCGGCCTGCTCGGCCTGGGCGCGGGCGGCTTTGGCGCTGGCTGCGGCGGTGCTCAACTCTTGATAGCGCGGCTCCCACTCCGCAAAGCGCTGCAGCTTGGCATCCAGCTCGGCAAGCTCCGGGCGGCGGGCTTCAGTCTTGTCCCACTCCGCATTCAAAGCGGGGGCCTGGGCAGTCAGCTCGGCGGCTTTGGCCTGGGCTTCATCCAGACTGCTCAGCAGTTTGGCACGGTTTTGGGCGGCTTCCACCGCGGCGGACTGCGCTTCAATGCGGGCATCAAGGATATCCAGCTGTTGGGATTGCTCCGCCGTCAGGGCGGTGTCCGCTTCGATCATCTCAGCGGCCCAGTCCAGCGTGGCGGGGGCGCGGTAGGGGTCACAGCTGTCCTGCGCATCGGCAAGTTCGCCGGTGTGGGGGCTGCCGGGGGCAGGCTGTAAAGTGGCCAGCAGCTGCACAACGGTGTGGTTGGCAAGCTCGGCCTGGCGCAGAGCTTCCCCGGCTTTGGTGCGGGCGGCACTGCCAAGCCGCTGGTAGCTGGCGGTATCAAACACGCGGCGCAGAATTTCGGCCCGGTCGGCGCTGGAAGCGTTGAGCAGGCGGGCAAAATCATTCTGCGCGATCATCGAGATTTGGGCAAACTGGCGGGCGTCAATGCCCAGCAGGGCTGTCACCGCTGCAGTCACGGCTTTGGTACCGGTCACGGGAGCGTCCGGCTCCTGCGTTAAGGCGGCAGAGCCGGGAACTGTGGTCACGCCCTCGCCCCGGCGCTTGGCGCGGGTCTGCTCCGGGGTGCGGTTGACGGTATAAGTACGGCCGCGGTGGGTGAACTCCAGCTCCACAAAGGTGGTATCAGTGGGGATGGCATAGTCGCTGCGCAGCATGTCCGGTTCGCGGTAAGCGCCGGTGGTTTCGCCGTACAGGGCAAAGGTGATAGCGTCAAACAGCGCGGTTTTGCCCGCGCCGGTATCGCCGCTGATCAGAAAGAGGCCGCTGGAGCCAAAGCCGGACAAATCCAGTGTGCAGGTGCCGGCATAAGGGCCAAAGGCGCAAAGGGTCAGGCGTACAGGTTTCATAGTCCGGCCTCCTGGCGCAGCTGGGCCAGAGCTGCGGTTTCTTCGGGGGTAAGGGTGCGGCCGTGCATCTTTTCAAAAAAGCGGGCGAACAGCTCGTCAAAGCTCATGGTGCGTAGCTGGGCGGCCTGCTGGATGGCATCGCTGCCGGTATCCAGTGCGCCGCCGGGGGCGTAATCCAGCTTCATGGCGTTGGGGTAAGCGGCACGCAGCACGGCCATGGCGTCCGGGCGGGGAACCGGGTCGGTCAGGGTGGCCCAGATGTAATCTTCGGCATCTGTTACGGTATCGGTGGCGGTCAGCTGGTCCAGCGGGCCGGTGAGGTGGCGCATGGCGTGCAGCGGGCGCAGGGGCAAAAGCTCCGGTTCGGCTCCGTTGGCCCCGATATGAACCAGAACGGCGCTTTTCTGCGCGCCGCACTCATCCAGCGAATAGCACAGCGGGCTGCCCGCGTACCGCACAGTGGGGTAGCCGACCTGCTGCGGGCGGTGAATGTGGCCAAGGGCGGTGTACAGGTAGCCGGTAAAGCGGGCGGCATCCACGGCCTGAACCGTGCCGACGTTGACATCGGCGGCAACGCTCTCACTGCCGGAACAGGTGGGCAGAATGCCGCCGCCCAGCACCATCTGGTGGGCGATCAGAACCCGACGCTCCCCGGCGGTGGGCAGCGGGCCCAGCGCGGCGGCGATGGCGGAATCTTCATCCCGGATATCGGCATCCGGCAGGCAGTGGCGCACGGTGGCAGGGCGGACAAAGGGCAGGAGGTCAAAGGTGAGCTCGCCGAATTCATCCTGCAAGATGACCCGGCGGGGGGCACTGGTGAACTGCCCGGCCAGATAGACCTGTTGGTTGGAAAGCAGCCCGGCGGCATAATCCAGCCGCTCGGCGCTGTCATGGTTGCCGGCAATGGCCAGCACCGGGATGTTCCGATGAGCAAGCTCGGTCAAAAACCAGTCCAGCAGCAAAACTGCGGCGGCAGGGGGCAGGGCGGTATCGTAAATATCCCCGGCCAGCGCCACCGCCTGCACATTGTGGGCAGTGCACAGGTCAAGGACCTGCTCTAAGATATAGCGCTGGTCCGGCAGCAGGTCAAAGCCATTGACCCGCTTGCCGAGGTGAAGATCGGCGAGGTGGAGAAGATTCAAAGGTGGCACCCCCTTGAAAGTTAGGAGTTAGGAGGGAGGAGTTAGGAGTTATCTCAATTAGGAATGAGGAATGAGAAATTAGGAATTGGAGATGAGGATAAGTTTGAAATTTGGGGTGAATGGTAAATTTGTGAGGTAGGGCGGGGTGAACCTGACCAAGCCGGGAGCCTGACGTAAATTCTGATTATTTTTAGGCCCTGCGTGGGGAGCCAACCCTCAGTCCGCTGTGCGGACAGCTCCCCTCCAGGGGAGCCAAAATATACGGCAGGCTTCTGTATGAATTTGTTGTGGCATCCACCATAAAATCGCGGAACGGTCAAGACCGTTCCCTACAGATTGTTTTATAATGCGCAAGCGTCATTTTGTATGCATCCCACCCGTAGGGGCGCACATTGTGCGCCCGTTGCTTTGTGGGGAATAGCGTGGTGGAATATACGGCAAACACTCTATAATTTTTACGTCCGCCAGGATGAACTCCCGCCCTATGCCCGGACCATGAAAGGTTTTCGCCCAGCCTTTTTTCAAAAAGGCTGGATGGTCAGCGCCAGAGTTTTTCCCAGGTGGTGATATCGAGAGTAACGCCGGGCAGGACTTCCATGGGGACGGTCTCGCTTTTGCGGAAGCGGCACTTTTTGCAGAACCCTTCAGCTTTCAGGTCCTTGGCCCATACCCGCAGATATAGGCGGCTGCGGCCATCGCCTTCGGCCAGTTTTTGGGCATAGGCCACAATGCTGCGGCCAATGCCCTGGCCGCGGGCTTTTTCCAAAAGGAACAGGCGGGACAGGCACATGGCCCCCGTGGGGGTAAGATCCAGCGCAAAATAGCCGACTGGATCGCTGCCCAGATAGATCATGAAATAATTCACAGTTCCGCTGTGGATCTCGTCATCCGTCAGGATATCACTCTGGTACTTTTCCGCCAGGGCGCGGGCTACTTTTGGAGTCAGCTTGGTGTAATGCTGAACAAAAATTTCTTCCGCCAGCTGGCTGATCTGCTCAATATAGCGGGTTTTGGTCACTTGCTTGTAGGTGGGTTTCATGGGGAACCTCCGTAATGTATGGTTATTCAACGGTAACGCTGGCGCGGGCGGGCAGGCAGGCGGCCCAATCGCCCTGTTTGGTCAGTACGCCAAAGGATTCACAGGTGTGGTCTGGGCAGGGGCTTTCCACAAAGCGGATGCCGCCGTTTTCCACAACCAGATGGATGGTGTAATAGCCGGTATCAATATCATAGCGATGGTCGGTGTCCAGCGGGATGCGCAGCTGGGTACTGTCATCGCCATAGGTCAGCACGGCAACCAGACCGGACCCGGCAGCCGGATGGCCGAAACAGAGCCACAGCACCCCGGCGGCCAGCAGAATGATGATGGCAAACAAAATGTTCAGACGGGTAGATTTTTTCAAGGGGAAAACCTCATTTAATCAGGGTCAAAATTCAAGGTCAGCCGCATGCCGTCAACCCCGGCGGCTGCGGTGGGGAACGCTTGCTGCGCGGCGGCAAGGCCGGGGGCAAGGTCCGTTACGGCGGCGCTGTAATGGGTCAGCCACAGGCGGCACACGTTGGCTTCGGCGGCAAGGACCCCCGTTTCGCGGCAGGTGGAATGGCCGTATAACTTCGCTTTGGGCAGGTCGGCGTCATCGGCATAGGTGGAATCCATCAACAAAAGATCGGCATCCTGTGCAGCGCGGCGCAGCGCAGCGCAGGGGCGGGTGTCGGTCGCATAGACAACTTTCAGCCCGCGGCGCGGCGGGCCGAGAACCTGGGACGGCAGGAAGCCGCCCACCGGCTGGCCGCTTTGCAGGGTGGACCAGTAACGCACGGGGATGCCCGCCGCCTTTGCCCGCTGGGGATCAAACTTGCCCGCCCGCGGCAGGGTGAACGCATATCCGCAGCAGGGTACCCGGTGCTTGAGGGGGAACGCCTGCACGCACCCGGCGGGCACTTCAAACTCGCCTTTGCAGTCCGGCAGTTCTTTCAGCCGTAGTTCGAACGGCAGCGGTCCGGCCACGGCGTAAAAGGTGCGCACCACATCCGTCAAACCCGGCGGCCCAGCCATGACGAGGGGGGCAGTGCGGCCCTGGGCGGCCATCGTCTGCCAGATGCCGGGCAGGCCGAAAATGTGGTCCCCGTGGTAATGAGTCAGCAGAATGGCGTCCATGCGGAAAATACTGACCCCGGCCCGGCGCGCGGCAGTCTGGGTGCCCTCGCCGCAGTCCAGCAGCAGGTTGGAGCCGCCCACCGTGATGCAGGCAGCCGCCAGGGCGCGCTCCGGCAGGGGCTGTGTGCCGCCGGTGCCAAGCAGAATGATATCCAGCATGGCCAGAACCTCCGATAGACTTAATATAAAATGTATTTCTTGCAAGGTTTGATAAGCAAATCATATAACTTGTGGGGCGGTGGCTGTAGAAAGCATACACCCCCAACTTATCATACTGCTAACAGTATACCACAACATGCCAAGCGGGAAAACCGGAAAATTTCAAACGGGGGACAGCACAAAATGTTGAAAATTTCACACCTGCCGCGTATTATGATAAGAATGAAGCGAAAGGGGAAGGCGGCCGTAGGGGGCAGAGTGTACCAGCGGAGTGTTTGCCGGTATCACGAAGCAAGATATCTGACAAGGCCCGACATCCGGGACGATGCAAGCATCGTCCCCTACAGATTGCATTTAGGGCAATACCGCATAATTCTAAGTGCCGATACGGCGAGCGAGGTGCGGCAGATGCCAAGCCAAAAGCGCAGATAATACTGGATGCTGCAAAGGTGAGCGCCGCCAGTGGCGGAAACAGCGAACCGAAGCAGGGGCAGCGGTCGCAGAGTGCGAGGGGCTTTTGCCCCCGAAGCACGATGCGGGTACCGCAACCCGACATTATCGAGCATTTTGGCAACGCAGATGCCGTGCCGCAGCCGCCGGAGCGGTGCTTGAGCCGTTAGGCGGGAATTGTGCGGTATTGCCTTAGGTTCGTATCGAAAATATATGTCGCTCCGAGAGAGAACACTGTTATCTAAAATTGTACTTCGTGCGATGTTCGTTATTACAGAAAGCTTTTTGGCAGGATAAGGCGCATTTTAAGATGTATGCACCACTGCCGCAGAAAGGAATGGAAACCGGTATGAAAAAGTTCAGGATTTGGATTTTGGCCGCGCTGGCAGCAGCGCTTTGCCTGTTGTGTGGGTGCAGTGCAGAAGATTTTGCCCTGCCGCATGAAGTGCAGCTTGCCGTTGGCCAGCAGTGCGCGCTGGCCGGGGAGCTGCGGTTTACCGGCAGCCTTTCCGATATTACGCCGCAGGACCGGGCAGAGTTTGCCCAAGCTGTGACCGATGCAGTAGTACATATTGCTTCGACTGACCCCAGTGTGGCCGCAGTAGACCAGGACGGCAACGTGACAGCTGTGACCCCCGGCACGGCAACCGTGTTGGTAAGCTGTGTGGACCTGGATTTTTATGCCGAAGTGAACATTAATGTTGTGGAAACCGCCACGCCGGAAAGCGCAACCCTCGCGACCCCGGAGACTGCTGCCCAGTCGACCCCGGAAACAGCCACGCTGGAGAGCGCTGCGCCGGCGACCCCGGAAACAGCTGCAACACCCGAAAGCGCGGTTCCTGTCACCCCGGAGACTGCTGCCCAGTCGACCCCGGAAACAGCCACGCCGGAGAGTGCTGAACCCGCAACGCCTGAAACTGCTGCTACTCCAGAGACCGCTATCCCGGAAACGGCTACCCCCGAAAGTGCAGCTCCGGCAACACCGGAAAGCGCCGCCACACCCGAAACAGCAAAAACGGCCACGCCGGAAACTGCGGCCCCGCTCAAAATGCCAAGAGCAACCGAAGCCCCAGCTGCAACTCAGGAAGAAACAACGGCTGCTGACGAAAAAACAAGAGAACCGTTCCGCGAATTTTTGAAGAAAGCAGGCAGCACCGTGGCAAACTTTTTTGGCGGGTTGTTCGATCAGAGCAAGAGCACGGGATGATGCCTGACCGTGAGGATCCGCCCAAAAAGCAAAGAAAAAACGGAAAGATAAACAAAAAGTATTACACTTGCCAAAATTGAAAAAATGTGTTAAAATAACACTATAATTTTATAGCAATATGACAGATGGCAAGTCCACAAAGGAGGCAGTGTCGTTGAAAATCTATGAATCCGCAGAGGATTACCTGGAAAAGATCCTGATGCTGACAGAACGCAACGGGGAAGTCCGCTCCATCGACATCGCTACCGAGATGGGTGTTACCAAGCCGAGCGTGAGCATTGCAATGAAAAATCTGCGTCAGGCCGGTTATATTTCGATGGATGGTGCTGGGTATATCACCCTGGAGCCGCCGGGACTGGAAATTGCCACCCGGATTTATGGCCGCCACAAAAAGCTGACCCGCTTTTTTGTTGCACTGGGTGTGGACCCTGCCGTTGCTTCCCACGATGCCTGCAAGATCGAGCATGACCTGAGCGCAGAAACCTTTGAAAAGCTGGTGGCTTTTGCCGAAAGCCAGCATATGCTGAAGGAATCCTGAGTTTTTTATAAGAATCATGATGCCCCGGACGAGAAACGTTTCTCGTCCGGGGCATTTTTGCTGCAGTGTGCGCGCTGTATGTGATATGGAGCCAAATAAAATCCGCCTCGGCAAAAAACTCTGCCGGGGCGGTAATAGAATCATGCGGGATTGCTTCAGCTTTCCGCAACACCAAAGAAGAACTTGTTCAGGCGGTACTTGTTTTCTTCATACAGGCCAATGTGCTTGAACAGATCCTTGTAATAGGTGGTCAGCTCAAACCGAGTGGTCAGCACATCAAAGGGGTTCAGGTGGTGCACGGCGCTGTCTGGGTTTTGCACATAGTTGTAAATGGGGGTGGAAAGCGCATAGAACTGCTGGGCGTAGCGGATAAAGCTTAGATTGAAATACAGGTCCTCGCTGTAGTCCAGTTCCTCATTGCAGCGCACATCGGGGTGCTCACGCACAATGTCGGCGCGGTAGAGCTTGTTCCACATCACGCCGTAATAAAAGCTGGCGGGCTCCTGCATCAGGCCACAGGCAAATGCGTCTTTATTCAGGGGGCCTTCCATCAAAAAGCCGAAAGTCTGCACCCGGTGCTGCGGATCCAGGATGGGGTCCAGCACACGCTCCACCACGGTATCCCGCATGGTTTTGGGCAGGCTGACCGGCGGTTCAATGCGGTTGTAGTGGGCAATCACCATATCGGCGTGGCTGGCTTCCGCTTTCTGTACCAGCAGCTCGGTGGCATAGGGCTGGATGAAATCATCCGCATCCACAAACTGAAAGTATTTGCCGTGGGCTTCCTGCATGCCAAGGTTGCGGGTGGCGGAAACTCCGCTGTTGTTTTTGTCGATCACCACAATGCGGCGGTCAATACCGGCATAGCTCTGGCAGACGGCATAGCTGACATCCTTGCTGCCATCGTTGAGCAGAATGATCTCCAAATTCCGGTAGGTCTGGCGGCGGATGCTCTCAATACAGCGGGCAATATGGTCCGCTGCGTTGTAAACAGGAACAATAATGCTGACTAGCGGCTGGCTCTGCGGTTCGGTGGGCATGGCGGGCCTCCTTATATAAAAACGGTTAGGTTGTTGCCTTTACTATAACGCAGAACCCGCAATTTTGCAATAACACAAATACCGCAGGCTGTGCCCCGGAACATTTTGGTGTTGCGGTTCGGCCTGCGGTATGGTTTTGCTGGCTTTATTTGTTCTTTAGGACGTCGATTTCGTCCAGCTCCACAGCGGGCACATAGTAAGCAGAAAAGGTGTGCAGCGTCTGGTCGACATCATCGCCGTCGCCCAGGGCAGCGGGGCCTTCATCAATCGTGTATTCCCACATGGGCAGGTAGTAGGCGGCGCTCCCCTGTACATAGGTCAGGCGCAGGTTGGCAAGGCACTCCGGCTCTGCGGCGGGGTCAACCGCTTCCGCCGTGTAGCTGTCGGTCAAAAACTCTCCGTTGGCCAGCCGCTTGTCAGCCTCGGCGCGGGAAACGCTGGTGTATTCGCCCAGGGGCTCCACGGTGCGGTCCGTTTCATGCAGGCTCAACAGATTGCCGTCGGTATCTACGCTGACCAGCAAGTAATGGAAAGAATCCGCCGCGAACTTGACAAAGAGGGAAGAGGGCTGGCCGTAGATCGTGCTGTCGCCTCCATCCGTCACATCGGTATATTCACCGCCAAGCAGAGAGGTAAAGAGGGAACCGTATTTCTCTTGCAGGTCGGCGGCAATCACGCGCTCTTCCGCAAGGGCGGCAAAGGTCTTCACCTCGGCAGAGCTGTTGCAGACCACACTGGTGCACAGGTCGTTGGAGACGGTGATTGTCAGCCCACCGGGCCAGTCGCTTTCGGGAATGTTCAGCTGCAGCTGTGCGGCATCAGAGAGATAATTCAGCACGGAAGAATCTGCATCCCACCCGTTCTGCTCGGCGGATTCCTTTATATTAGATACTGTTTTGGAGATGGTATCGGCGCTGTCCCTACTGAACGTGGCGGTGTCAGCCAGTGTGGTATCCAGCCCAAGAGCATCCAGCACCGTGCGAAGACGGGCTTTCATGGCATCGGTATTGTCGGCGGCATCCAGCAGGCTGTTGCGGTAGACTGGCAGGCTGGCAGGGAGAACAACATCCGCGGAACTGCCTAAAATTAGACTTTCGCCGAAATACAGCTCATCGGCACTGTGGGCCAGCAGGGAAGAACTGCCGGAAGCGCCGCTGCCAAGCAAAATATCGCTCAGAGCCTGCAAGGGGCTGCTGTCCTGCATCGCGGATTTCAGGGAGGAGGACAACGGGGCATCGGCAACGCTGCCTGCGGCGGCATCTGGTTCACTGCCCTCCATGCTGAATGCGCTGAAGGTATCGGGACTGTTGGATTCCTCATAGGCGGGGGCGCTTTCGTTCAGATCAGCGGTCTCGGCGGCCTGGCTGACCCCGGCGGAACGGTCCTGACTGACCATCGCCGCCCCTAACAGAACAAGACAAAAACAAGCTGCTGCCGGAACAAAATGCCGGAATTGCAACGGAATGGTGTGCTTTACGGGGGTCTTGTTGGCAGATTCAATCAAATCATCATCAATTTGCCCGATCGCGCGGAATAAATCGCGGGAGCTCACAGGCAGACACCTTCTTTCTCTAAGTAGGCTTTCAGTTTGGTGCGCATCCGGTGCAGGGTAACGCGCACCTTGCTTTCGCCAATACCGTAGCGCTTGGCAATGTCGGCGGTGGCGTCGCAATACCAGTACCGCCGAATAAAGATGTTGCGTGCCTGCTCCGGCTGGTTGCGCAGAAACGCGCTGATGGAGCGGGCTGTTTCAGCGCTTTCTACCTCCTGCGCGGTGTGGTCTCCGGCGGGCAGGCAAAATTCCAGCTCTTCCAGCACAGTTTCGGTCTGGCCGCCGCCGCGCTTTTTGGCATTTTGCCGCTCCCGCAGGTCCAGTGCCAGGTTGCGGGTAATGCGCCCCAGGTAGGGTGCAAGCTTGTCCGGCCGGTTTTGCGGCATGCTGTTCCAGGCGGCCATCCAGGTGTCATTTTCGCATTCTTCGGCGTCTTCCTGGCTGCCCAGCAGGTTCATGGCAATCTTGCGGCAATAGGCGCCAAACTTTTGTGCGGTCTGTGCAATGGCCTGCTCGTCCCGTGCCCAGTACAGCGTAACAATGTCGGCATCAGTCATTGCGGCACACCTCGCTTTCCTCTTACTATTTATATAATAGGGGAATCACCCCCAAATGTTACAGGCAGAAAAGTAAAAAATGTACCCCGGCGGGCGGGATGCGGCAAACAATACAAATCAGAGCATATGTTTTTTGTGCAGTACCCAGGCAGCGATCCCACAAATAGCAAGCGTAAGCAAGCAGACAATGACAAATCCATAATCAGAACCGGAAAACGGCATGCCGTCAATGTCCACGTTCATGCCATACAAACCGGAAATAACGGTCGGGACAGCCATCAACAGGGTAACGGAAGTCAGGTATTTCATCGCATTGTTCAGGCGGTTATCCAAAATTGAACTGAACAGCTCGCGGGTGCCCTTGATATCATCGCGGTAGATGCTGGTCATCTCAATGGCCTGCCGAATCTCAACGATTACATCGTCCAGTAGTTCCATGTCGTCAGGGTACTGTTCCAGCCGCTTGTAGCGGGTCAACCGGTCCAAAACCGTGCTGTTGGCACGCAGTGAGGTTGCGAAATATACCAGGGTGGATTCCAACCCATGCAGCTCCATCAAGTCACTATCGCGCAGGGTACCGGTCAGGTTTTTCTCAATTTCCTGGCGGCGGCGGTCGATCAGGCGCAGCTCCTGCTGGTACATCGTGGCGGCGCGGTACAGAATCTGGTACACAAAGCGCATCTTCTTTTTAGTAGAAAAGCCGCGCACCCGGCAGGAAGCGAAATCAGACAATACGGGGGTATCTACGGAGCAAACCGTGGTGATGGTGGTCTGGGTCAACAGAATACCAAGGGGAATGGTGGTGTATACGCCCTCGGCGGCGCCGTCTACCTTTAAGGGTATATCCACAATGATGACGGTATAACCATCTTCCAGGCTGATACGCGCGGATTCTTCCGGGTCAAGGGCGGCCTGCACATCAGCGGGCTCAATATCTAAGGTGGCGGCAACCTCGCGGATCTCCTCCTGGCTGGGGGCAGTCAGGCAGATCCATGTGCCTTCCTCAATTTCGTCTGCGCGGGTTAAGCGCCGGTTGACGGTTTCGTATATCGCCAGCATGGAAAGATCACCATCATTTCTTTGTTAAATCACAGATTTTAGTATACTTGCTTTGGACCCAAAGCGCAAGTATGGAAGATAAATGATTTGGGAAAGATGGGGAAGCAGGGGATGGAGGAGGCTATTTGTATTATAGGAAGATGTGGGGGAAAAGGATAAAAAACGGGGACAAAAAGAAAATGAATAGAGAAACCACGTTAAAGCGTCCATATGCACCCTGCCCAAAAATAAATCGAAAAAATTATAGAAAAAATCGAAAAAAGGTGTTGACAATGGTTGAAAGTGTGGTATTATAAATAAGCTGTCGCGCAAGACAGCAGCTCTTCAAGAGCCAAATAAAGCGATGTACCAGCAAAAACGCAGCGGGGAACCGGACAGCGTGCGGGTGGAAAGCTTTTAAAAAGGCGTTAGGAA
>ENA-UEYL01000250-UEYL01000250.1-human-gut-metagenome-genome-assembly--contig:-NODE-250-length-58563-cov-19.684301_pt1 | contig 58563 bp, 50 predicted proteins | sample MGYA00242941_ERZ507946 | MGnify/ENA primary metagenome ERZ507946 (study PRJEB26167, sample SAMN06115482) | human gut metagenome | host: Homo sapiens | place: China:Guizhou | collected 2015-03-11...
CAGAACCGGACGGAGAACCGGACGGAGAGCGGGCCGAAGCTGCCAGCCGCAATGCGAATCCCGGTTCTTAACCGGGCGCAGAACCGGACGGAGAGCGGGCCGAAGCTGCCAGCCGCAATGCGAGCCCCGGTTCTTAACCGGGCGCAGAACCGGACGGAGAGCGGGCTGAAGCTGCCAGCCGCAATGCAAACCCCGGTTCTTAACCGGGCGCAGAACCGGACGGAGAGCGGGCTGAAGCTGCCAGCCGCAATGTAAACCCCGGTTCTTAACCGGGCGCGGGTCAGCAGTACTCCTTCACGTCGCGTGCCGTGATGCGGTCGCCGGAGAGGATGATCAGACGCTCGATGACGTTGCGCAGTTCGCGGATGTTGCCGCTCCACGGCATCCGTTGCAGCTCGGCCAGCGCGTCGGCGTCGATGGGTTTGGGGGCGGAGCCGTATTCCGAGGCGATCGTGCGGGTGAAATGCTCGACCAGCGCAGGAATGTCCCCGGCATGCTCGCGCAGCGGCGGAACCCGCACCACGATCACCGCCAGACGGTGGTAGAGGTCTTCGCGGAAATTCCCTTTCTGAATCTCCTCGCGCAGGTTCTTGTTCGTGGCGGCCACCACGCGCACGTTGACCTCGATGTCCCGGTCGCTTCCCACGCGGCTGATGCGGCTCTCCTGCAGGGCGCGCAGCACCTTGGCCTGCGCCGCGAGCGACATGTCGCCGATCTCGTCCATGAAGAGCGTGCCTCCGTCGGCCTGCTCGAACTTGCCCTTGCGCTGCTTGACGGCCGAGGTGAAGGCCCCGCGCTCGTGGCCGAACAGTTCGCTCTCGATCAGTTCGGAGGGGATGGCCGCGCAGTTGACCTCGACGAACGGGGCCGCCGCGCGGACGCTCTTGGCGTGCAGCCAGCGGGCCACAAGCTCCTTTCCCGTGCCGTTTTCGCCCGTGATCAGCACCCGGGCCTCGCACGGGGCCACCTTGTCGATCAGCTGGCGGACGTGTTCGATCTCGGGCGAGACGCCGATGATCCGCTCGGCCTGGGCGGAGTGCGCCCGGCGGCGGCGCACGGGCGGGGCGGCCGGGGGCGCCTGCGCGGGCGCGGGATTGTCGATGGTGCGGTGCAGCGATTGCAGCAGCCGGTTCATGTCGATGGGTTTTGTGAGGAAATCCTGCGCTCCGTTGCGCACGGCCTTGACCGCCGTGTCGATCGACGTGTCGGCCGAGAGGGCTATGAACGGGATGCCTGCATCCGGAACCTTGCACTCCGTGTCGGACAGAATCACGTCGAACGGAATCCTCTCGCACAATGCCGAGGCCGCAGCCTCGTTCTCGACGGCTTCGGCCGAGAACCCTTCATACTCCAACCGCTCGCGCAGAATGTTTCGCACGCTTTTTGATTGGTCCAGAATTAAAACCTTTGTCATAGCTTTGTTTTTCCGAAATTTTACCTACTTTTGTCCCAAAGTTATGATTTTCCGCCGTGTAAAACGAATCCCGGAGGTCTCGCTCCGGGGTGCGGAGAGTGAGAAAAACGATCTTTAAACGGTCTATCGCAAAGGTCCGGCCGGAGGCTCCGGCGGACGAATCGCACTAATGTGCCGGACCGCAAATACAATATGAAAAAGAATTACAATTACACACGACGCAAGTTGTACCTGCCCGAGTACGGGCGCCATATCCAGGAGATGATCGACTCGCTGCTGGAGATCGAGGACCGCCGCGAGCGCAACCGGCAGGCGCGGGCCGTGATTGCCGTGATGGGCAATCTGAACCCCCTGCTGCGCGACACGGCCGATTTCACCCACAAACTCTGGGACCACCTTTTCATCATGTCTGATTTCCAGCTCGATGTGGACTCTCCCTACCCGCAGCCCTCGCGTCAGGAGCTGACCGCATCGCCCCGCCGGATGACCTATTCCCAGGGGCGGATCACCTATAAGCACTACGGCAAATACGTCGAGCGTATGATCCGCGGCCTGGCCGACGAGCGCAACCCGCGGACGGTCTCGCGCACGGTGGACAATCTGGCCCGCTACATGCGCACGAAGAGCTACGAATACAACCAGGAGCACCCCAACAACGAAGTGATCGTAAAAGACATCAAGCGCATGTCCGGGGGAGCGATCCAAATCGACGAAGTTGCCTTGAACAATCTCCGAAGCGACTATAAACAGCCCTTTTCGTCGCGTCCCCAAAAGGGGGCGCAGCAGCACCGGCAGCCCCACCAGCAGCAGCGGCAGCAGAAAAACCGCAGCCAGCAGCCCTACCGCAATTTCACGAAAAACAACGGGCCGCACCGCAATTCGTCGAAATAAAGGGCGCCTATTTGCGGAAAATTTATATCTTTGTTCTCCATTAACCGCGAAAAAGATCGTAAATGAACAAGCAAACGCTTTTCGTAACGCTCACGACGGCCGCCCTGATGTGTGGCTGCCAGTCGTCGAAAGTGAAGATTTCAGGCCGCTTCGTCGGCGGCGACGCGAAAAATATCTATCTGGAGCAGGTCCTTCCGCTGACGCAGTCGGTCGTGGATTCGGCGGCGCTGGCCCCCGACGGCAGCTACCGCATGGAACTCACGGGCGTGGCGAAGACCCCTTCCTTATACAACGTGATCTACGACGGCGAGCGCATTCCGCTGCTTCTGGCCGGCGGCGACAGGCTGACGCTCGGTTCCGTGGGCAGCGTCATCCGCAACTATACGGTGGAGGGTTCCTCCGAGTCGGAGCTGCTGCGGCAGTTCTACCAGGCCTTCGTCACGGGGGCGCAGCAGCTGGAGAACATGGGCACGGAATTCGCGCGCAAACTCACGGACGAGGAGCGCAAGTCGCTGATCAAGGAGTATACGGCCGAATACTACCGCATCCGCCGCGAGCAGCTGCGGTTCATCATCGAGCACAAGGCGTCGCTGGCGGCGGTCTACGCCCTCTACCAGCGGCTTCCGGGCGACACGTACCTGTTCAACGGCGACAGCGACGTGGTCTACTACCGCACGGTTGCCGAGGCGTTGCAGGAGAGCTACCCCGAATCGTCCTACCTGCAATCGTTGCAGGCCGAGATCGCCCGCATGGACGCCCGCATCAGCCTCACGTCGCAGATCACCGAGGCGCGCCATCCGGACCTCGAACTGACGGACATCTACGGCAAGAAGATCCGTCTCTCGTCGCTGGCCGGAAAGGTCGTGCTGCTGGATTTCTGGTCGGCGGAACTGGGGTCGAGCAACGCGCTGAACGCCGATCTGAAGGAACTCTATCGGAAATATGCCGACGCACCCGTCGGGTTCGAGGTCTACCAGGTGGCCGTCGATACGTCGAAACCGCTGTGGATCACTGCCGTGCAGGAGCAGCAGCTGCCGTGGATCTCGGTCAGCGACCTGCGCGGGCGTTCGTCCGTGGCCCTCGGGCTTTACAACGTGCAGCGGCTCCCGGCCAACTTCCTGATCGACAAGGAGGGGACGATCGTGGCCAAGAATATCTACGGCAAGAGCCTCGAAGCGAAACTGGACGAGCTGACAAAATAGAATCATGTATTATTTCGCATCCGACATCCACCTGGGAGCCGGCGATGCCGCGACGGCACGGGCGGTCGAAAGACGCTTCGTGGCGTGGCTCGACGACGCGGCCCGGGACGCGGAGGCGATCTTTCTGGTCGGGGACATCTTCGATTTCTGGTTCGAATACCGGCGTGTGGTCCCCAAGGGCTTTGTGCGGACGCTGGGCAAGCTGGCCGAACTGACCGACCGGGGCGTGCGGGTGGTCTTCTTCACGGGCAACCACGACATGTGGGTCGGCGACTATCTGGCGCGCGAGTGCGGGCTGGAGATCCACACCTCGCCCGAGGTGATGACCCTCTCGGGCAAAAAGGTCTTCATCGCCCACGGCGACAACATGAAGATCGACGGGCAGCCGATGCTCAAGTTTCTGAACCGCATTTTCCGTTCGCGGACGTTGAGGTGGCTCTTTTCGTGGGGCGTGCATCCCGACTGGGCGCTGCGCTTCGGCCATTGGTGGAGCGGCAGGTCGCGCAAGGGGCACGGCGAGGAGGCGGCCCGCGGGGCGTCGCTGACCGAACCCTACACGGGGTCTTCCGAGCCGCACACCGAGCCGCTGGTCGAGTATGCCCGCGAGTATTCCCGGACGCATGCGGTCGATCTCTTCGTTTTCGGACACATGCACTTCCCGCGCGACTGCCGCGAAGGGCGGCTGCACGTGGTGAACCTCGGCTGCTGGGCCGAAAATCCCTCCTACGCCGTGCTGGACGCGGCGGGGGAGCTGACGCTGAAAATGCCGGGCAAGACCTCGGTTTAGCGATAAAACGATTAAATGACGATTCTGTGAAACAATACCTCGATCTGTTGCGCCGGATCAAGACGGAAGGCGTCGTGCGGGGCGACCGCACGGGAACCGGGACCAAGGGGGTCTTCGGCCACCAGATGCGTTTCGACCTGTCGGAGGGCTTTCCGCTGCTGACGACCAAAAAGGTGTTCCTCAAGGGGGTGATCCACGAACTGCTGTGGTTCCTGCGGGGCGACACCAACATCAAGTATCTGGTGGACAACGGCGTCCATATCTGGGACAACGACGCCTACCGCCATTACAACGAACTGTGCGTGCGCCACGGGGTGCTGCCCGTCGGCCGGGAGACGTTCCTCGCCTCGGCGGGCGTCGAGGCGCCGATCGAAGGCTACCGCTTCGGCGACCTGAACCATGTCTACGGCTACCAGTGGCGTTCGTGGCCCCGGCCCGACGGGGGCGTCGTCGATCAGATCGCGCAGGCCGCCGGGCTGATCCGCACCAATCCCGAATCGCGGCGCATCGTGGTCTCGGCGTGGAACGTCGCCGAGATCGACGCGATGGCCCTGCCGCCGTGCCATGTGCTGTTCCAGTTCTACGTGGCCGGGGGGCGTCTCTCGTGCCAGCTGTACCAGCGCAGCGCCGACACGTTCCTCGGCGTGCCGTTCAACATCGCCTCCTACGCCCTGCTGACCTGCATGATGGCGCAGGTGTGCGGCTTGCAGCCCGGCGAGTTCATCCATACGCTGGGCGACACGCACCTCTACCTGAACCATCTGGAGCAGGTCGACGAGCAGCTTTCGCGCGAGCCGCGTCCGCTGCCGGAACTGCGGCTGAACCCCGCCGTGAAGTCGGTCTTCGACTTCCGTTACGAAGATTTCACGCTCGAAGGCTACGACCCGTGGCCCGCGATCAAGGCCCCGATGTCGTTTTAAACCCGCAGCAAATGAATATCCTGATTCCGACCGTTTCGCCCGAAAGCGTCGAGGCCCTTGTTTTCGATCTGGGAGGCGTCCTGCTCGACGTGCAGCTGCAACGCACGCTCCGGGCTTTCGAGGCGCTGGACATCCGCGGACTGGGAGCCGCCGAGGTCATCGACGGGAACAGGGCGTGTTTCCGCGACCTCGAACTGGGACTTATCACGCAGGAGGAGTTCGCGGAGGCTGTGCGGCGGACGTTTCCCGCCGTCGCCGCCATCCCCGACGAGCAGCTGCTGGAGGCGTGGAACGCCATGCTGATGCCGTTCGACGCGCAGCGCGTGGAGTTGCTCCGGGAACTGGGGAAGCGTTGCCCGGTCTACCTGTTGAGCAACACCAACCTGCCCCACCGCATCCGCTTCCGGGAGTCGTTCCGCGAGCGTTTCGGCGGGAGCTTCGACGAACTGTTCGTGCGGTGTTTCTACTCCGACGAACTGCACCTGCGCAAACCCGATCCGGAAATTTACCGGAGCGTCGCCCGGCAGATCGGGACCCCGCCCGGAAAACTGCTCTTCATCGACGACAACGCCGCCAACGTCTCCGCGGCCCGCGGCGAGGGATGGCAGGCCTGTCACCTGACGGGCGGAATAACCGTAACAGACCTTTTCGAATTATGATAAGTTTGATCGTAGCCGTCGCCGAAAACGGCGTTATCGGCGACAGGAACGCCCTGCTGTGGCACATTTCCGAGGACCTCCGGCATTTCAAGGCCGTGACGACGGGCCATCCGGTCGTCATGGGCCGCAAAACCTGGGAGTCGCTCGGGCGTCCGCTTCCCAACCGGACGAACGTCGTCATCACGCGCCAGAATATCGAGATCCCCGGCTGCACGGTGGTCCACTCGCTCGAAGAGGCCGTCGCGCTGTTTCCCGCGGACGAGGAGGTGTTCGTCATCGGCGGGGCGCAGATCTACGCCGCGGCGCTGCCGCTGGCCCGGAAGTTCTACCTCACACGGGTCTTCCGCGCCTACGAGGGCGACACGCGTTTCCCGGCGTGGGACGAGCGCGAATGGCGGCTGGTGTCGTCGGAGTCGTTCTCCGGCGGGAAAGATTACCCCTGGCCGTTTGCCTTCGAGCTTTACGAACGGCGCTAAATTACGCATTTATACCACCGCCCGTCCGCCCCGGATTCCCTACCTTTGCAGTGCAAAGGTTTTTTTTGTATATTAGGTATGGGGAAGTATTTCGATATGCTCATGGAGGATGTGCGGATGAAGGAGGGTCTTCACTCGTGCATGAACTGCGGGGTCTGCACGGGCGTCTGCCCGGCGGCCGAGTTCTATAACTACGACCCCCGTCAGATCGTCTCCATCGTGCAGACGCGCGACGACGAGGCCATCGAGCGGCTTTTGAAGAGCGACACCATCTGGTACTGCGGCGAGTGCATGTCGTGCCGTCCGCGCTGTCCGCGGGGCAATACGCCGGGCTATGTGATCCAGGCGCTGCGCACGCTGTCGCAGAAACTGGGCTTCTTCGTCGAGAGCGAGAAGGGCCGCCAGCAGCTGGCCCTGAAACGCATCATCGGCGAGAACATCCTCCGCACGGGCTACTGCATCGTCCCGCGGCTGGTGAAACCCGACCTGCATCCCGAGCAGGGGACCGTCTGGAAATGGATTTACGACAACGACCGGGAGATTTACGGCCAGTTCACGCCCGTCTACATGCGCCACGGCGCCGGGGCCTTGCGCCGTCTGGACGAGGAGTCGCTCGCCGAGATCAACGAGATATTCAAGGTCAGCGGCGGCAGCGAGATGTTCGACACCATCGAGCGGCATTCCGACCGCAAGGCCCGCGAAATGGGCTACGAGGAGGGCGCCGACCAGCAGTACATGATGGATGTCTTCCTTTCGAACAGCAACGAACATTATTGACGATGACGATGAAGCGAAAGAGTTGGCAGGACTACCAGAAGGAGATCGCCGACGACCACTATTATTACGCGCGCAGCTGCATCCGGCAGAATTTCTTCCCGGGCAGCGAGAAGCTGTTTATCGACATGCTGCGCAACGACCTGGGCAAGGACCTCTCGGACGACCCCAAGCACTCGTCGTGCACGGGGATCGGCTACCATTCGGACATCGTGCCGCTGGAGACGATTATGACCGTCGTGGCGCGGCAGTTCGCGCTGATGGGCGAGGCGGGGTATGAGAACCTCGTGACCTCGTGCATCACCTCGTTCGGCGTTTACACGGAGATTCTGGCCACGTGGCACGAGTTCCCCGAGACGGAGGAGAAGACGCGCGAGAATCTCTGGAAGGCGACCCGGCGCGAGTTCAAGAAGCCCGCGAGCCTGGCCCACACGTCGGATGTCGTGTTCCATTTCCGCGAAGAGATCGCCGCGCGGGCCAAAAAACGGCTCGTCAACGCCGCGACGGGCGAACCGCTGAAGGTCGTCGAGCACATTGGCTGCCACTACGCCAAGATATTTCCGAAATCCGGGATCGGAGGGTCGGAATTCCCCTATGTGCTGGCCGGCATGGTCGAGTCGTGGGGCGGCGAGTGCGTCGACTATCCCGAACGCCGCCATTGCTGCGGATTCGGGTTCCGCAACTACCTCGTGCAGGCCAACCGCGGCTATTCGATCGCCAACTCGCACAAGAAACTGGAGAGCATGGCGCCCTACAAGCCCGATTTCATCGTGGCCAACTGTCCGGGCTGCGCGATGTTCCTCGACAAGTGGCAGTACGCCATCGCCGAGATGGAGGGCACGACCTACGGCCAGAACGGCCACGGAATCCCGGTGCTGACCTACGAGGAGATGGCCGGGCTGGTGCTGGGCTACGACCCCTGGGAGCTGGGCATGCAGATGCACCAGGTCGACGTGGAACCCCTGCTGGACAAGATGGGCGTCGAGTACGATCCCGCGGCCAAGTATCTGGGCCGCAACGGGAAATATATCGGAAAACCCGAGTCGGCGGTGGTCAACTGCTGCCCGACAGATACGATTTACGACATCAGAGAATAATGAAAAAACGAGTTATCATTATAGGCGGCGGCGTTGCGGGCATGCAGACGGCCCTGCGTCTGGCGGAACAGGGCGTCAGCCCGGTCATCATCGAGAAAGAGGCCGAACTGGGCGGCAAGCTCCGGGGCTGGCACGTGCTGTTCCCGTCGTTCACCCCGGCGCAGGAGGTGCTGACCGAGTTGCGCCGCAGGGTCAACGAGAGCGGCATCGAGGTGATGACCTCCACGGAGGTCGCGGGCTTCACGAAGGAGAGCGTCACGCTCGCCGACGGGCGGACGCTGCCGTGCGATTCGGTGGTCGTGGCCAGCGGCTTCACGCTCTTCGACGCCTCGATCAAGGAGGAGTACGGCTACGGCATCTACGACAACGTCTTCACGACGGCCGACATCGAGCGCATGTTGAACGAGGGGCGCGTGGCCAAGGCCGACGGATCGCGCCCCAGGCGCATCGCCTTCCTGCACTGCGTGGGTTCGCGCGACGAGAAGGTCTGCCAGCAGCACTGCTCGAAGGTGTGCTGCATCACGGGCGTCAAGCAGGCCATGGAGATGAAACAGCTCTTCCCCGAGGCCGACGTTTTCAATTTTTACATGGACATCCGCATGTTCGGTCCCGGTTACGAGGAGATGTACCGCGAGGCGCAGCAGAGATACAACATCCACTTCCTGCGCGGACGCATTTCGGAGGCCAGCCCGACGATCGACGGACGGGTGCAGATCAAGGCCGAGGACACGCTGACGGGCCGCCCCCTGCGCATGAGCGTCGACATGCTGGTGCTGATCGTGGGCATGCGGGCCAACGACGACAACGAAGCGTTTGCCGCAGGCGCCGGGCTGAACCGCGCTCCGAGCGGCTTTCTGGCTCCGCGCGACATGTTTCTCGGCAATGTGAAGAGCAATGTCGACGGCATTTTCTACGCCGGGACCATTACGGCGCCCAAGAACATCGGCGAGTCGCTGAACGAGGGCATCGCCGCAGCCGACGCCGCGGCCAAATACGTGGAGGCATAGCAATGGCGGCGATCAATTTCGGATACACCATTTCGAAGCCCCGGGTCATCGACATCGACCGCAACAACCTGCGCAAGAGCGACGAGATCCTGCGCGAGATGCCCGAGTTGCAGACCTGCATCGGCTGCGGGGCCTGCACGGCGGTCTGCACGGCGGGCAACCTCACGGAGTTCAATTTCCGCAAGGTCCACACGCTGGTGCGCCGCGGCGAATACCAGGGGGCCTACGAGGAGATGAACAAGTGCATGCTGTGCGGCAAATGCCGGCTGGTGTGCCCGCGCGGCATCAATACGCGCGGCGTGGTGATGCTTATCAAACGTAAACTGGGGGATTTCTGACGATGACTTTCTACGCGCCATTCTGTCTGCCGTTCATCATCGGCGCTGCGGTGATGTTCGCCGTCCTGGCCTGGAAGTGGGGGACGTGGCTCTACCGCCTGCCCCGCGCCGACAAGAAACGGATTCTGTTCGGACTGCCGACGCGCCGCACCTTCGGGGCGGCGTGGGAGGTGGTGAGCGAGTCGCTGCTCCACCGCCGCATCTTCCGGGTCAACCCCCTGCTGGGGTACATGCACATGTCGCTGGCTTTCGGCTGGTTCCTGCTGATCGCCGTGGGGTGGGCCGAGACGATCGCCTATCTGGGCTTCCGCTACGTGCCGTTGCAGGGACACGTCTTTTTCAAGTATTTCGCCACGGGGCTGGAGCACAAGCCGTTCTTCGATTTCACGATGGACCTCCTGCTGCTGTTCGTCCTCTCGGGCGTGGCGCTGGCCTGGGGCAAGCGTCTCTACTCCCGGGCGATGGGCATGCGGCGCACGACGAAGCACGTCCCGGGCGACCGGGTGGCCTTGTCGGCGCTGTGGTTCGTGTTCCCGGCGCGTCTGGTGGCCGAAAGCGCCACGTGCGCGCTTTACGGCGGCGGGGGATTCCTCACCGGGAGCCTCGGGGAGTGGATGTCCGGGCATATCGGCGTGATGCCGCTGATGAATCTCGAAACCGCGGCGTGGTGGTTCTACTCCTCGTGCCTCGGCGTGTTCTTCGTGGCGCTGCCGTTCTCGCGTTACATGCATATTTTCACGGAGATACCCCTCATCTTCCTGCGCCGTTATAACCTGCGCTCGGGCGAAAAGGAGTCTTCCTACGATAATTTCCAGGTCGAGGCCTGCTCGCGCTGCGGCATCTGCATCGACCCCTGCCAGTTGCAGAGCGTGCTGGGCGTCGACGACGTGCAGTCGGTCTACTTCCTGCGCGACCGCCGTTACAACATGCTGCGCCTCCAGACGGCCGACAACTGCCTGATGTGCGGCCGCTGTGCCGAGAAATGCCCCGTCGGCATTGATCTCAACACGCTCCGCGTCAACTCGCGCGACAAGATGCACAACGTGCCCGACGAACGCCGCTACGGCTATTTCAGGGGTCTCGACCGCTCCGAAGGTGCGGGCAAGGTGGGCTATTTTGCGGGCTGCATGACCCTGCTGACGCCGCGCACGATGTCGGCGATGTCGGCGATCTTCGAGGCCGCGGGCGAGGAGGTCTGGTGGGCCGACCGCGAAGGCGGCGTCTGCTGCGGCCGGCCGCTCAAACTGGCCGGCGAGACCGATTCGGCGCGCAAGATGATGAAATACAATGCCGACCTGTTCCGCAAGCACGGCATCACGACGCTCGTCACGTCGTGCCCGATCTGCCTCAAGGTCTTCCGCGAGGATTACGACCTGCCGGGTATCGAGATCCTGCACCATTCGGAATATATCCTGCGGCTGATTCGTGCGGGCCGCCTTTCGCTGGAGCATGGCGCGACGCGTTTTACCTACCACGACCCCTGCGAACTGGGGCGCGGCAGCGGCATCTACGACGAGCCGCGTGCGGTGATCGAAGCCGTGGGCGAATTGCTCGAACCCGCCTCGACGCGCGAGAACGCCCTCTGCTGCGGCTCCTCGGTGGCCAATACGGCCATCTCCGACGGCCAGCAGGTGCAGATCGCCCGGTCGGTCGCCGCGCAGCTCGACGCCACGGGGGCCGAGGTGATCGTCACCGCCTGCCCGCTCTGCAAAAAGGCCATCGGCCGCGGCACGAAGAGCGAGGTGCGCGATCTGGCGGAGATCGTGGTTGCAGCCATAAAATAATTCGGTCCTCTAACCGGTTGACAAACAGTGTGCAGCGTGTGCGAAGGAGTTTTTTAGCTGAAATTAATTTGCCGGAATGGAAAATTTGTCTTATCTTTGCACACGCAAAAGCGATAGATCATCGGTCTAAAGATATATCGCGGGATGGAGCAGTTGGCAGCTCGTCGGGCTCATAACCCGAAGGTCGGAGGTTCGAGTCCTCCTCCCGCTACCAAAGGGGCTAAACAGCAATGTTTGGCCCCTAATTTTATGCCCTGTAAAATGGTTAAGTGTCTTATAATCAGAAATTAAGCAAAATTGCCATATTTTAAGATATTTTAATAATCAGTCAAAATCGGGGCATTTTAGGGGTTCGTTGGAATACAATTCGCTTTCGGGCAAAAGTTGTATTCCAGACTTGTAATGAAAAGTATTCCAGCGGGTTATGAAAACGATCTGCTGACTATGGTTGAAATACTGAGAATCACTTATTATCTCTACGAATTTAAGAGAAACCGACGGGGTACAGCCCCGATTTACTGCAAGTTAACGACTGACGGTGCAGAACGCCAGCAATTCTCGACGGGACTTTATGTAACACCTGACTTGTGGGACAAAGACGCTCAATGTGTCCGCGGAACCTCTGAAGATGCCGTGCTGATTAACCGTCGCTTGCAGGATATCACTATCGAACTCAAAGGCATCGAGCGTAAATTGTACGAAGCTGACGGGAATGTATCGCTGGCTGAAATCTACTCGATCTACAAGCACAAGACGGTGGAGGAACATACGTTGTGCGGGATTTTCCGGGAGCGTCTGAATAAGATGGAGCAACTCGTAGACAAGGAGTATTCACCTGCGACATTGCAGAAATTCCGCGAGGTTTTCGCCCATGTGGAGCGGTATATCCGTACCTCGTATAACACGCAGGACATTCCCATCCGGAACGTGGACTATCGCTTTGTGAAGCAGTTCGAAGAAGCACTCATTGTGCAAGGTCTGAAAGCCATCACCATCAATAAAATCATGCAGCGGGTGCGTCAGATGGTCACTTACGCTTTCAAGTGCAACTATATCCAGCAGGACCCGTTCGTCGAATACAGGCCCTTAAAAGAGCGTAAACGGCTGGTATTTCTCACGCAGGAGGAACTGCATAAGCTGGAGCATCACCATTTCGCACAAGAACGGCTGGAAACGGTGAAAAACATCTACCTCTTCTCGGTCTATACGGGGCTTGCCTACCATGAAGCGCAGGCGTTGCAACCGAAGCATATCACGAAAGGATTTGACGGCAGGAATTGGATCACGCTTGTCCGTCAAAAGACGGACCGGGAGGTTTCCGTTCCGTTGCTTCCGCAGGCAGAGAAGCTGATAGCATGGTTCCGTGAACTCAATAGTACGGACGATTATATTCAGCCGCGTATTTCCAATCAAAAGGTCAATTCCTATCTGCGGGAAATTGCGGATGTGGTAGGCATCGACAAGAAATTGACGCACCACACGGCCCGGAAAACCTTTGCCACGACCATCCTGCTCTATAACGATGTGCCTATCGAGGTGGTGAGCAAACTGCTCGGACACTCCGATATTTCGGTTACCCAGCGCTCCTATGCGCAAGTTCTGAATAAGAATATCAGCAATCATATCGGGCGGCTGGAAAAGGTGCTCAATAAGTGATAAAAGAGCTGATTGTCAGCGAAATAATTGCTTGAATATTTGGAAATCTCGAAAATTTTGCTTATCTTGTAAATATCTGAATAAGGCTATAAAGCCTTTACGCGACATTCTCGATTGTAGTTGAGAGTGTCCGAATAGTTGGATTGTCTGCGGTGAGAGCGCAGGCAATTCTTTCGAATAGTTCCGTAAGGGAGAATGCGGAACGTAATTTATTTCAAAGATGGAAGCAGGACGAAAGGTTTTAGTGCTTTGCACGCTGACTGCTGAAGCCAAGCGTATTGACGATCCCCGCTATCAGTTTGATACGGAGGAAAAGGATGGCGTTGTTGTTAAGTGCACGATCAACAATGCGGAGGTGTTGGATGTCCCCGGTGTAGTATATCGTTTGCATCCGAACGAAACCGAGATGAACAGATTGGATTCTTTGGAGGTTCTTATAAAGGATAATACCAAGAGATTCAGTGAGGTATTCCGGCAGTTGCCGTATGGCATCATTAAAAAGAATGTTACAGGTATCGGAGCTACCACTTTGGCCTTGGATGCGGAAAATAATTGTATCGTAGTTTGTCCTACAAGGAGTCTGGCCTATGGCAAGTATCGCAAGGGAATAACCGAGGACGGCACGAAAAGGTATCTTTATGTCGGTAGCGAGGTAGGGGACATCAAGAAAGTGACCTCCCGAAATATTCGTGCTTATTTGAGTAACAAGAAAATTTCTTATAAAAAGATTTTGGTAGTCGCTGACAGCTTACCACGGTTGATGGAATATTTGCCGCAGAATTTGGAGAAATGGCACATTATGGTCGATGAAATTGACAGTTATCAGACAGACGGTGTATATCGTCCGGCATTGGAGAATGTAATTGACTATTTCTTCAGATTCCCCGAACGTAGCCGCTGTTTGGTATCGGCGACTATCCGCCCGTTCTCCGATCCCCGATTGGCTGATCTGCCTTTGATCGACGTGAAATACGAACAGTTTATGCGTCGGCCGATTAAGATGATACAGTCGACAAATATTCTTAAAACTGTGGCAGCTACATTGGAAAGAACCATACGACAGCATCCGGAGGATAAAATAGTCGTAGCCTACAATACGGTTTCTTCCATGCGAATAATTATCGAATTGCTGCCGGATGAGTTGAAGGAAAAGTGCGAAATATGGTGTAGCAGTCAAAGTGAACAGCAAGCGGGGGAGTATTATCCGCAAGAGAATATAGGGACGCATCTAACCAAACAAATTACCTTTCTGACCTGTACCTATTTTACAGGTATAGACATCGAGGACAGGTATCATCTTATATCTGTGTCTGATACAAGATACCTTTATACGTTGTTATCACCCGAGAGATTGTTGCAGATAGCTGGTCGATGTCGTCATAAGGAGGGGCTTTTGAGCGAACGGTTCATTTATGATATTCAGTCCAAGAAAGTATGGGAGAAAAATTTCGATAAGCAGCATAATATAGCTTGCGCAAAGTGGATCATAGAGATTATTAATCAGATAAATTTTGGATTGGAGAATTATAATGATGTGATTCATCGAAATGTGGGGCAAGCTGTCGCCGATCAAATGTCCGGATGGAAAGTTTCTTATGGCGGAAGCACTCCGATTACATTAGTGCGTCGTGATATTGAAGATAATCTGGCTGTTTCATATCTTAATATAGACGCTTTTGATGAGTTTGTGCGTCTGCGCTCGCAACTATATTCTGATGCAACAGCTATTGTCGCTGCATTAGAGGAGGATTGTGAAATCCTCGGACATACGCTTGCTAATGACTCGTATTCGAAGGACCAACAAGCCGCAGAGATTGCAGTAGATGACGAGTTTAAGGCTATTCAAAATGCTAATATCGATGAGTGTGTAAAATTAATGAAAGAGCGTATTGCTGATGGGAGTATGAGCGAGGACCTGACAGTACGTGCCGAACGGAGCGTATCCAGAGAGTTAAAACGCTTTATATCACGCTTTCATCAACTAATGAAATATGCTCCGCATGAATACCTTGTAGATATATTGTCTGACAAGAGAAATAAGGATAATAAGTGGTATAATGGCTTTTATAATGCCATACTATTCAATGCATTAGAGCGAGAACATCCATTTCGTGCCCTTGTGGAGAATTATTTCAAACCGGGAGAGCGTTATTCCAGGGAAAAAATTTATGAATTGATGATTGCTATATTCAATGCGTCGGGGCTGAAAATTTTTGAAAAGCCTGCCACAGCAGTCAGCTATCTGCAAAGTTTTTGTACACTCAAACGCTGTAAAGATAACCGGACTGGTGAGAATTATTATCGGGTAGTGGATTATCAGTCACAGAAATATCTGGGTAAAGATCCTGTGGAAATACCTCAAGTTATCAGTAAGTTTACATTGGCAGGGAGTGTTATGAAATTGAAATAACTCATATTTCATATATTTTTATACATAAATATTAAGAAAAATGAGTTTAGATTTAATTTGCTTTATAGGTAAGGGCCTGCCATAAAAGGTGGGCCTTTCTTGTAGAACCCTGTAAATATCATAGTCAACATTTCCCCGAAAGTTATGATAAACATTCTATAAGGTCAATCTTGATTTTCAGAAACTTTTAACCGAAATTTGCTTCTACAATACCCCGCGAGTGCGTTGTATTTTAAGAAACATTTTCTAACTTTGTGGTGCTATCCAATGGGTAGCAACATATTGATTGATGAAAGTGTTTAGCTTTTATCCTGAATCGGGAATCTGGAAAATTTCATTGCATCAGGGATAAGCAATACAAACACTCATCACTTGCGTAGCTATATCATTTCCGATATACTGCTCAAGTGTGGGGTATTGTTTATTTGATGCAAGGCATTCCAGAGCCTCCGATTCGATAAACTAACAACTCCACACTTTCTTTATTTAGTAATCCCTGTAGAGGAGTTGGGCGGGAACATCTCAATATATTTGAGGTGGATGTAAAACTCATTATTATGGGCACACATGATAAATTTTTGGAGGCCTTAAAACGACAGGATGAGCGGGACCGCACATTTAAGCCAATTGCAGAATATATTAAAACAAATAATATCAATCATTTAGTTATACGTGATGGTGAATTTGTCGATTTCTTCTGCAATGAAGAATTAGTATTATCCGCAAAAAGGAGTAGGGCTAAATCATGTATACTTACTGATGAAACAATCCGTAATCCAGAATGGACTTTAGCGATAAATGATAATTCCGAAGGCTTCTATAAATATCATACTCTATTTATATTAAATCGCGTCAACGCTCCTTTAAGAGCTGTTGATAAATATTTTAGGAACCGAGAGAATTTTGAGCAAATTCTTATTTCTGTCGACATTGAAATTGTTGATTCTTCGTGTGATGAATCTCAATACGATAACGATGATAATTATTCATATGATAAGTATAATGGAGCCTATGGTTTTGATGACGATACTATTGATTCTGCTTTTGAAGGAGAGCCCGAAGCTTATTGGAATATTGATTAATGGAAACTAAACTGGAAAATCATTTTGCAGATACATACTTTCTACTGCCTCACCTGCGGCTACTCCGATTCCTGCGTAGGCCATCGTTGGGAAGATGGTACGCCATTAGCCAAATTCACCTCCTTTACTTGTAAGGATTGTAAAAGGCTGTGTGATAATTCATATCTAAAAGGTGTGCCTGATATGTCAACGATCTCGACTACATGGAAACCGACTTGGGAATATGTCCCCGATGAACCTTTCTGCATGTGGTGCGGGTCAAAGAACGTCGAGGAGTGGAGCGAAGATAATCCGGTATGTCCTAAATGTGGAGGAGTAATGAAGAAATTATGAATGTACGACAGATTTATAAGTGGATAGTATTAAGGATTAAAGAACGGTATAGGGAATACCTTGAGTATTATTTAATCCTTGATGGTAATTGGCTAAATAATGAAGATGAAGAGATATAATACCCATATACAATTTACTCACTTACTTTGTAATAGATATATGAAGTAAATGAGTATAATATTATGTGCCAATGCTGTCTAAACTTATAAAATACATGTTAGCTGCTGTATCTGTATTATTGGGTGTTATGTTATTATTAGGCATATGCTTAACTATTGGAATAAGCATGCCATCATCATCTTATACCAAGGACCAGATAGAGCGTTTATTTGACATCCATTTACCCGGATATAAGGAAGATTCGCTTTGGCGTCGTGAATCGTTTACACACGATATTTCGGAGTATCAGGAGTTCCAATTTGATTCCATGAACCAGCGAGAATGGACGATGTTTTTGGATAATATCAAGTCAAGGATAGGAGATACGACAATGATGGATATTACAGTCCATAAGTACCCCAAGTTTTATCCTCGTATAGATGGCTTTAAGGGCGGCTACGGATTCTCGCTTTATAAAAATTACGAGCAAGCCTCGCTTGTAATTGATACGATACTGTATAGAGGTTATTTCGAATATAAATCGTATTGAATCCAATGAAAGGTTATTTGTCCATACTTATTGTGCTGTCAATAGCTGGATGTACTTATTTACAACCCTCGAACTTGGGAGCAGTCGATGCTTGTAAGTTATCTTCCGTAGATGATACAACATTTTGTAAAAGTATTAATACCGCTGATTCTATTTGGATTAATCCTCTAAATAAGATTGTAAATTCAAGGATACTTGAAAGAGATAGTCTACTTTATGTGTATTTCAAATATCATCAAAATGTGAGTGGACACGAAGTAACCGGATGTTGGATGCCATTTGATAGGCATAGTGAAACAGGTTATATCGTACTAAATTTTTGCGATACAAGCAGTAAAAAGTCTTTCCAATATACCTCGACTGAGGCATACACTAATTTTAATTTGTATCAAGTAGTATTTTCAGAAGATTTCAAAGGACATCACGATGGAGATGTTTATTATTTTGAATACGTATCACCGTGCTACAATGATTCTTGGCAAAAGTATAATAGCATTGGCTATTATTCTCCATTCCAATTCTTCGACGTGGATTTTGACGGGAAACAAGAACTGTTAATAAGCGATTGGGGGCAATACCAGAGTGGAAATCATTATGAGGTTTACAAACTTGATAGAGATGGCTTGAAGCTGATGAATGATCTTCCATTCAACGCTATTGATAATTGTACCATAATCAACTCGGAGAACCAAACTATTAGCCTATATCAATTTGACGGAATTTCAGACTGTTGTAAAGCTGTCTTTTCGAAGCATTCAGACCATATTAAAAAGATTATTCCAATAGGCTTATCAAATGGGTGGACAACAGGAGGCAATATTTTGAAAGAATATTACAAGCAGAATAAAATGAATTTTAAACTCGATTCGCTTTACCAATATTTCAATCAAGATTCAATATATATTTATGCTACAATAAATGGGCGCTTAACCTTTGTAGAAAAGCAGTCACTATAATAGTCGTACTCATTTACTTGTATATAAATTAATAAAGTAAGTGAGTAAGTAAGATTGTTTTCTCCGGTCATATTATCATCTAAATTCGGTTCCTCGTAGAATTAACTATTAAATATGGAGTAACTATATCTGCTCCTTAACTGTAATATAATTGGCCCGATTCCTGCCTTTTTTGGGTGAAAAAACCGTGTAATTTCTTCATAAATTCTGCCCCGAATTCAACTTTCCTATCATAATGGAAGAGAAATGCGGATGTTGTATAGTGGAGATACCGATAAATAGCAATATGATGTTGTTATTAATGATATTACAAGGTTAAGCCAAGCCAAATTTTCACCACAAAAATTTTTGCAACTCCCCGAAATTGTTCGAGCGCAGGATATTCCCCGAATACCCCCCCCCGCTTTGCGGGATTGGGGTGCGACCCCGGCTATCCTCCGGGGATAATCATATTATTTCCGCGTATTGTCGAATCTCAAATTTTATGGCTATGACAAACACACTCAAATTCCTGCGGACCTTCACTCTCGACGAGTTCAAGGAGTGGAAAGGTATTCTGCAAATCCGTATCATCCGCAACGAGCAGACGGGAAAGTATTTCTTCGGATATGGCGATAAGGCGGGCGCCGTTACCTCGAAGTATCCCGCAGAACCGCTCGATCATCCCGTCGTTTCGGAGGTGATCTCCGAGGAGAGCGGCGAGCAGTTTCTCCTGCTTCACAATGCCGGGGATAACCCGCAGTTCACCACGGTTGCCACGCTGTAACCTTGTCTATCTTTCCATCGAAAGGCTGTTCCTCCACTCCGGGGGAGCGGCCTTTTTATTATGCTATTACGAGTTCAACCAAATCCAATTTCATTTCATCATGCAATTACGCCATTCACAACGCCGGGCAGCCAAGATGCGGTTAGCCCTGCAAGGAGCCTCGGGGTCGGGCAAGACCTATTCGTCGCTCCTTATCGCCCACGGCATGACCTCCGACTGGTCCAAAATCGCTGTCATTGACACCGAGAACGGGAGTGCGGACCTCTATGCCCACCTGGGAGCCTACAACGTGCTCTCCCTCTCGGAGCCTTACAATCCCGAGAAATACATCGACGCCATCGGTATCTGCGAAAGCGCAGGCATGGAGGTTATCATCATCGACAGCATCTCCCATTGCTGGGATTACCTGCTGGATTTCCACGCCAATCTGCAAGGCAACTCCTTTGCCAACTGGGCCAAGGTCACACCCCGGCAGAACGCCTTTATCCAGCGGATTCTCAACTCCTCGTGCCATGTGATCTGTACGATGCGGAGCAAGCAGGAGTACGTGCTCAACGAACGCAACGGGAAGATGATCCCCGAGAAAGTGGGTCTGAAAGCCGTACAGCGGGACAATGTAGACTACGAGTTCACCATCGTATTCGATGTCAACATGAAACATTATGCGCTGGCTTCCAAGGACCGCACGGAACTCTTCGCCGGAAAGCCGGAATTTCCGCTTACGGAACAAGTCGGGATGCAGATTCTCGGCTGGTGCAACCAATGTCGAACCCAATCATCCGCAAATTATGGAACAAGCTATCCCGCGGGCAGAGTCGCACAATAACGTACTGCCCTTTACGCTCCGTGAAGATGCACGGGACGCAACACAGCTGATTATCCCCTCGCCCTCGTTCGAAGTGCAGGAGGAATCCCCGTTCCGGGAAACTCCCGAAGAACAGCCCCGCAAGCCTTTCATCGAGGCCAATACCAAGGCTGTTACACTCAGCCACCTCCAGAACGACTGCATCACCCCGGTATTCTCCAAGGACAACGAGGTGACCATATCGCACAATCAGTTCATCGAAACCGCATGGGAGTGTGCCCAGCGGATGTTCCGAAGCTGTACGGTGGAGGAGCCCGAAATACGAGTGAGCCATATCGTCAAGGGACGGACGCCCGAAGCCATCCACAAGGCTGTAAAGGACCTCACCGACGAGGACAAGACCATCTATTACGAGCGGATGATGTTCTGCATCGAGATACCCGCCGTAACGGAGACCATCGACGGATGCAGGCTCAACCTGACCGTAGGAGGTGTAAGGGCCTATAACCAAGAGAACCTTTACAGTAAGAAAGGCTTCGAGAAATTCAAAGTATTTATCGGGTTCAAGAATATGGTGTGTTGCAATATGTGTGTGGCCACGGACGGACTGGCCGGAGAGATGCGGGTGACGAACACGCAGGAGTTGACAGCCAAAATTACGGAGTTGATCGTGAGCTACAATGTCAAGCGGCATTTGGAGCGGATGCGGGCGTTGCTCGATACCTCCATGTCGGAAAGTCAGTTCGCGCAGATGGTGGGAAAGGCACGGTTGTATCAGTTCCTGCCGCCTGCTCAACGCAAGCAGCTCCCGGAATTCGAATTCACGGACTGCCATCTGAACACCATCGCAAGGGCCTATTACAACGATACGGCGTTTGCATGCGACAGACAGCGGGAGATTGACCTATGGAGAGTGTTCAACCTCTTTACCGGGGCCAACAAGTCCAGCTACATAGATTCGTTCCTCGCACGAAGCCGGAATGCGACGGTATTCACGGAGGGAGTGGCAAAGGCTCTGATAGGTGAACCCGAGTACAGATGGTTTGTCGAGTAAAAACCACTTGGATATGATACGGCTATTCTACAAGGTATTCTTCGGATACCTGCTGAAATGGTGGGGTTAACCTGTTCAAATATTGAATTAAATAATGCCGGTTGGAATACTTTTTTACGAAAGAACGAGTGTAACTTATTGAAATACAATTCTAATTATCGGAGGTTCGAGTCCTCCTCCCGCTACCAAAGCGGACAATTCTACGGAGTTGTCCGTTTTTTTGTTTGCCGGAATGGATGGTCGGGCAAACGGCGCGCTATTTGCAGCAGGAGTCGATACCATAAAATTTCCAAAGCCATGAAAGAGAACAAAGACACCGCCTGCGAACCTTGCGAGTAGAATTTCGAGCGTAACATCAATCGTTTGGTTAAAGAGGGCAAGGCTCCGACGCCCAAAGCCCGTCAGCAGAAAGAGCATGAAGTGAAATCGGCTTTCGCCGAAACCGGGAAGGAGCGTAAATAGTCCGTTTCCCGCGCCGCAAAGGCAAGGGGCAGGTCCGGACGGACCTGCCCCTCGTCGTTTATTCAGCCCTACCTGCCGGACGCCTGTTCCTGCCGGGCATTCCCCGCAGGTCGTCGCCCAGGTCCTCGCGCGCTGCATCGGCGATCCGCATCAGCTCCTCGACCACTTCGGGATGCTGGCTCTGAACGTCGTAGCGTTCGCCGGGGTCGCGGCGCATGTCGTAGAGCGCCAGCGGGAATTCGTGCCCTTCGGCCACCTTGCCCGGGCGTCCGCCGTTGCCGGGCGGGAATGCTTCGTAACTGCGGCCCGGATGGGCGAACACGAGTTTGTAGCGTCCGTCGCGCACGGCTTCCAGGCTGTTTTTCCGGTAGTAGAACAGGAACGACGTGCGCGGCGTGGCGTCCGGCACGCCCTCGAACAGGCTGCGGATGCTTACGCCGTCGATTTGCTTCGCCGGGAGCGGCGTGCCCGCGATCTCCGCGAAGGTCGGCAGCAGGTCGATGGACGAGGCCAGCTGGTTGCAGATCGTTCCGGCGGGTGTCGTCCCCGGCCACCACACGATGCACGGCACGCGCTGCCCGCCTTCGAAGGTGGTTCCCTTGCCTTCGCGAAGACCGCCCGTCGAGCCGGCGTGGTCGCCGTAGTTGATCCACGGCCCGTTGTCCGAAGTGAGCACGACGATCGTATTGGAGGCCGCGCCGCTCTTTTCCAGCGCCTTGAGCACTTCGCCCACGCTCCAGTCGATCTCCATCATCACGTCGCCGTACAGTCCCTGCTCGCTTTTGCCCTTGAACTTGTCCGAGACGAAGAGCGGCACGTGCGGCATGGAGTGGGCCAGGTAGAGGAAGAACGGGCCTTCGGACCTGCGTGTGATGAAGTCGACGGCATGTTCCGTGTACCGGGTGGTGAGCTGCGCCTGGTCCGCGGCCGAGACCGACGGGTTGACGACCTTGCGCCCTTCGTACAGCGGCAGCGGCGGATAGGACGACGTCTGCGGATGGTGGGGCCACATGTCGTTGGAGTAGGGCAGCCCGAAGTATTCGTCGAAACCGTGGTCGAGGGGCATAAGCCCCGGGCGGCATCCCACGTGCCATTTGCCGACGATGGCGGTTGCGTAGCCGGCTTTCTTCAGGTTTTCGGCCATGGTCTCCTCGTCGGGGTTGAGTCCTGTTTTCGATTTCGGACCGAGCGCCCCGGCGAATCCGATGCGGTTGGGGTAGCATCCCGTCAGAAGCCCGGCGCGCGAAGCGCTGCTGACAGCCTGGGCGCTGTAATAATTGGTGAAGCGCATGCCTTCGGCGCAGAGCCGGTCGATGTTGGGTGTCCGGTATCCGGTGGCCCCCGTTGCGGTCAGGTCGCCGTAGCCCATGTCGTCGAGGTGGATGAGCACGATGTTCGGCGGCTGTTGTCCGGGGCGTTTCGGGTGTGCGTCGGCGTGCTGTGCCGCAGGAATTCCGGCGAAGGTCAGCAGCGCCATGCCGGCGGCCGGCCTGAATCTCGATGGGTTCATTCGGGTAGGGTGGGTCCTTGTCCGGGGATGCCGTTTCGTGAGGCCGGGACCCGTTTGTCTTCACGAGACGGACATGACATTTCACAAAATTAATCTTTTTTCCGGAAAATGATTATCTTTACGCGGTTTAATGAGCGGTGATTTATGGTTAAAAAGAATATTCTGGGGACCATCGGCACGACCCCGATGGTGCGGATCAACCGGCTGTGCCCCAATCCGAACGTGAAAATATTCGCCAAACTCGAAGGCTTCAATCCTACGGGAAGCATCAAGGACCGCATTGCGCTGCGGATGATCGAAGCCGCCGAGCGGGACGGACGGCTGACGCCCGGCAAGACGATCATCGAACCCACATCGGGCAACACGGGCATCGGGCTGGCCATCGTGGGGATCGTCAAGGGCTATCCCGTGGAGATCGTGATGAGCGAAGCGGTGTCGATCGAACGGCGGAAGATCATCCGCTCCTACGGTGCGAAGGTGATTCTGACGCCCGCCGAGGAGGGGACTGACGGGGCGATCCGCCTGGCGCGGAAAAAAGTCGCCGACGCTCCCGGCAGGTATTTCATGCCCGACCAGTTCGCCAACGCCAGCAACTACCTGGCCCACTACCAGTCGACGGCGCTGGAGATCTGGCAGCAGACCGGCGGCAACATCGACTACCTTGTCTGCGCCATCGGGACTTCGGGGACGCTGATGGGTCTTTCGCGTTTCCTCAAGGTGATGAAGCCCGACATCAAGGTCGTCTGCGCACAGCCGATCCGCGGCCACTACATTCAGGGGCTCAAGAACATGGAGGAGGCCATCGTGCCCGACATCTACGATCCGTCGCAGATCGACGTGCAGGAGATGATCGAGAGCGAGGAGGCGATCTCCATGGCCCGGGAAATCATCCGCAGGGAGGCGATCTTCGCCGGCATGTCGAGCGGCGCGGCGATGCTGGCTGCGGTGCGTACGGCGCAGAAGATCGAGCGGGGCAATATCGTCGTGGTCTTCCCCGACCGGGCCGAGAAGTACTTGAGCACGACGATGTTCGACGAGTTCTCGGACTGATCCTCCGTCCGGAATGCTGAAAAAGCCTGCGGCCGTTTCGGCCGCAGGCTTTTTTCGGGGCGGGAATCCCTATTTCTGCCTGTCGTAGGCTTCGACGCCGCTGCGGAGGAAATCGACGAATCCCTGCACGTCGAGGTCGTAGCCGCGGGGCGGAACCAGCTCCTTCCCGCCGCGCCCCTGCAACACGTAGTAGGGCTGGGCGTTGACCCCGAAGGTCTTCAGCGCGTAGTAGGAGTTGATTTTGCCGAGGCTCTTGAGCACCTTGCCCGCATCGGTGGTCACCCATTCGTTCTCGGGAAGCACCTTCTTGTCGTCGGAGTAGAGCGCCACGATCACGTAGTCGTTGCGCAGGATGTCCAGCACCTGCGGGTCGGACCATACGCGGGCCTCCATTTCGCGGCAGTTGACGCATCCGTGGCCCGTGAAGTCGATGAAGAGCGGCTTGCCGACCTTGGCGGCGTATGCCTCGGCCTCCTTGAGATCGAAGAATCCTTCGAGGTTGTGCGGCAGGTGGAGGAAGTCGCTGTGTTTGGGTTTCTGTCCGTCGACGGTCAGCAGCATGCGCGCCTCGCCGCCTGCCGGGGCCGGTCCGGAGCCGTCCTGTTGTCCGATGACGAAGTCCTGCGTGTGCAGGGGCGGCAGGTAGCCCGAAAGACCTTTGAGCGGGGCGCCCCACATGCCGGGGACGAGGTAGACGACCAGCGAGAAGGTGACGATGGCCAGCGCCAGGCGTCCTACGCCGAGGTAGGGCATGTCGCTGTCGTGGGCGAACTTGATTTTGCCCAGCAGGTAGAGACCCAGCAGCGAGAAGGTCACGATCCACACGGCGAGGTAGATCTCCCGGTCGAGCAGTCCCCAGTGGTAGGTCTGGTCGGCCACCGAGAGGAACTTCATGCCCAGCGCGACTTCGATGAATCCCAGCACGACCTTCACCGAATTGAGCCATCCGCCGCTCTTGGGCAGCTTCTTGAGCATCGAGGGGAAGAAGGCGAAGAGGGTGAACGGCAGCGCGAAGGCGACGGAGAAGGCCAGCATCGTCACGATCGGACTCCAGAACTCCCCGGCGGTGGATTTGATCAGCACCGAGCCGACGATGGGTCCGGTGCACGAGAACGACACCAGCACGAGTGTCAGGGCCATGAAGAAGATGCCGGCAAGGCCTTTGGAGTCGGCTTTGGAGTCGGTTTTATTGACCATCCACGAAGGCATCGTGATCTCGAACGCGCCGAAGAACGATGCGGCGAAGACCATGAACACCAGGAAGAAGAGGATGTTCGGGAGCCAGTGCGTGGCCAGCCAGTTGAAGATGTCGGCCGTCACGGCGTCGCCGCCCACCAGGCGGGTGATCAGGATGATCGCCGCGATGGGCAGCGTGTAGAGGGCCACGATGAAGAACCCGTACATGCCGGCGCGGATGCGGCCCAGCGCGGGGCTTCCGGAGCCTTTCATAAAGAACGAGACGGTCATCGGGACCATCGGGAAGACGCAGGGGGTCAGGAGGGCGGCGAAGCCCCACAGAATGGCTTCGATGATCAGCCCCCACAGCGAGCCGCCGCCTGCGGCGTCCTTCTGTGCGGGAGCGATTTCGGCCGCAGGGACGGTTTCCGGTGCCGCGGCGCTCTCCTTGGCCGGAGTTTCCGCGGGCTGCACGGCGGGCGTCGCACCTGCGGGCAGGGTGATCGTCAGTTCCGTGTCGTCGGGCGGCAGGCAGCTCGTATCGTTGCAGATCATCCATGCGAGTTCCGCTTTGACGGTCGCCTGCGGGGCCGTGAGTTTCACGCTCTGGGCGAACTGCGCCTTTCGGGCGAAGGTTCCGATCTCCATTCCGAACGTTTTGTCGTAGTGGCGTTCGGGACGGGTCAGCTGCTCGACGCCTCCTTCGAGGACGGCGCCTTCGCCCGGGGTGAAGGTGATCGTCGTGGCGTTGGGCCCGCCCTCGTAGGGTCCCATGTCGTACATGTGCCAGGGAGCCGGAATGGATGCTTCCAGCACGATCCGGTAGGTCTGGCCGTCGAGGTGCTGCACCGAACTTTTCCAGCTGACGCTCTGCGCCGAGACGGTCGTGGCGATCATTGCGGCAAGGACCGGCAGGAGGGTGCGAATCAGTTTGTACATAGTCGTGTCGCTTTTTATATTTCGGACAAATATACGGTTTTTTTACGGATAAATTGCTACATTCGCACGATGATTCGAATCTCGCTCGTCATTCCCACCCACAACCGTGCCGCACAACTCGTTGCGGCGCTCGAATCCGTCGTGCGGCAGGATCTTCCGCGCGACGAGTGGGAGTGCGTGGTGGTGAGCAACAACTCCACGGACGACACCGAGGCGCGTTTCGCGGCCTTTGCCGCGGCGCATCCCGGGTGCAGCCTGCGGCTCGTCGCGGAGGAGGGACCGGGGGTGTCGTACGCCCGCAACCGCGGACTGCGGGAGGCGCAGGCGCCGCTGGTGGCCTTCATCGACGACGACGAACGGGTCAACGAGGGGTTTCTGCGCGCCTATCTCGAATTCTTCGAAACCCGTCCCGGGGCCGTCGTGGCCGGGGGGCGCATCGTCGCCGAATACCCCGCGGGACGTCCGGCGTGGATGTCGAAATACGTCGAAATGCCGATCGCCAATCCGATGGATTTCGGAGAGCGGGTGCGTCCGTTCCCGGCGGGACGCGTTCCCGGGGGCGGCAATATGGCTTTCCGCCGTGCGGGGCTGGCCGGTTACGGGGGGTTCGATCCGACGCTGGGGCGCGTGAACGGCGAGTTGATCGGCGGCGAGGAGAACGACTTTTTCGAACGTCTCCTGCTCGGCGGCGAGACGATCTGGTATGTGCCGGGGGCGGTGATGTGGCACATCATTCCGCCGGCGAAACTCACCGGGGCTTATTTCCGGCGGTTGAGCTACAACGTCGGGGTGAGCCAGCGGCTGCGGGCCGAAATCCACCGCCGGCTGCCGAAGACCTTCGTGCTGGAGATCGCCAAATGGGCGGCGACGCTCGTGCTCTGCTGCACGATGCCGCCCCGCAAATCGCGGTGGCTGCTGCGCATGCGTCTGGAAATCAGCCGGGGGCTGTTCACGAAAATTGAAAATTAGGAGTTGCAGACTTTGGTCGCATGCGATAAGCCCCTCCCGAGGGGGAGGGATTTGGGGTGGGGCAGAATTGTAAATACGGCGGAACGCCGTAAGAACGCCGGGCGACAGCGAATTCTCCGGAAGAAAATTGGTTATGATTCCGGTATGCGCTGCTGTTTTAAATACAAAGGGCTGAACATTTGTTCAGCCCTTTGTATTTAAAACAGGTACTTTTCGTTTTTGACCTTGTTCACCAGCCGGTGGATGTCGGCCCAGGCCTCCTCGCCGAAGGTCGTGCCGACGACTTCGATCACCTTGCCGGCGGTGATGGCGCCGATCGTGCCGCACTGGCGCAGCGAAAGTCCGTCGCAAAGCCCCGCCAGGAATCCGGCGGCGTAGAAATCGCCCGCTCCCGTGGTGTCCACGCGCTTGGCCGCGGCCATGATGCCCACGTGTACGACCTCCTCGCCCTGTTTGATCAGCGCGCCTTTTGTGCCGATCTTCACGACGGCCAGTTCGCACATCTGCGAAATGGCCTGGAGGGCGTTCAGCGGCTCGGCCTCGCAGGTGAAGGTCTTGGCCTCGTCCTCGTTGGCGAAAACGATGTCGACGTGCTCGCTCACCAGCCCGCGCAGGAATTCGAGGTTCTCGGCCACGATGTTGAAGCTGGCCAGGTCGATGGCGACCTTCAGGCCGCACTTCTTGGCCGTACGGGCGGCCTTGAGGATCAGGTCGTGGTTCTGCACCAGATAGCCTTCGACGTAGAGGCAGTCGTACCCCTCGAAAATCGACGGCTCGATCTCTCCGGCCGAGAGTTCGAGCGCCGCGCCGAGGTGGGTGACCATCGTGCGCTCGCCGTCGGCGGAGATCAGCGACACGCATTTGCCCGAACGCTCCCTGCCCCGGAAAATGATCGGCTCGATGCCGAGGTTGTCCAGCGCCTGCACGAAGAAGTCGCCCGTGGTGTCGGGGCCCACCTTGCCGATGAACCCGACGCTGCAACCCAGCTGCGCCATGGCGCGGATGGTATTGCCGGCCGATCCTCCGAGCGAGAGGGAATAGGGGAGTCCGGCCACCGATTTCGAAATTTCGGTCTGGAGCCGGGTGTCCACGAGGCTCATCGAGCCTTTGGCTAATTTGAACCTCCCCAGCACGGAGTCGGTTTTCAGGTTGACCAGCATGTCGGTCAGGGCGTTGCCGATGCCAATTACGCGTTTCATTCGCTTATGTTCGGGTTTTTGTTGAATTCGTTTGCATTGCGGCCGTTCGCGGCGGGCAGGCGGAGCTGTCTAAATCGACAGGATTTTCACCAGTTCCAGCGCTCCGCGGTCGATGCCTTTGTCGTGTTTGATGGCCTTGGCGAAGGGCACGTAGACGATCTTGCCGTTCATCGTGCCGATCATCACGTTGCGCTGTCCGTCGAGGATCGCCTCGATGGCCGCTTCGCCCATGCGCGAGGCGAGGATGCGGTCCACGGCCGTCGGCGAGCCGCCGCGCTGGATATGGCCCAGAATCGTCACCCGCGCGTCGTACTGCGGGAACTCCTTCTTCACACGTTCGGCCAGCGCCGTGGCGCCGCCCGTCTTGGGATTCTCCGCGACGATCACGATCGCCGAGTTCTTGCTCTTGCGGAACCCGTGGTTGATCAGTTCCGCCAGCTGGTCGACCTCGGTCTCCATCTCCGGGATGATCGCCGCCTCGGAACCCGTCGCGATGGCGCTGTTGAGCGCCAGGTAACCCGCCGTGTGGCCCATCACCTCGACGAAAAAGAGGCGTTCGTGGCTCGACGCCGTGTCGCGCAGTTTGTCGACCGACTCCATGATTGTATTCAGCGCCGTGTCGTAGCCGATCGTCGAGTCCGTGCCTCCGAGGTCGTTGTCGATCGTTCCGGGAAGCCCCACGATCGGCACGTTGTATTCCTCGGCGAAAAGTCCCGCGCCGGTCAGCGATCCGTCACCGCCGATCACCACCAGAGCGTTGATGCCCGCGGCCACCATGTTGTCGTAAGCCGCCTTGCGGCCTTCCACGGTCTTGAACTCCTCGCTGCGGGCGGTTTTCAGGATCGTGCCGCCCAGCTGGATGATGTTGCTCACGCTCTGCGATTTGAATTCAACGATCTCGTTGAATACCAAACCTTTGAATCCGCGCATGATTCCTTTTACGGTAAATCCGTTGTAGATTGCGCTGCGCGTCACCGCGCGGATTGCCGCATTCATGCCCGGCGCGTCGCCGCCCGATGTCAGAATGCCTATGCTCTTGATTCCGGCCATACTCTCATTTGTTAAAAACAAAACCGTTCAAAGGTACGAAAATATTTCAAAAATTTCAAAAATACGGGCGGCCCAAAAAGGATGCCGCCCGTATTTCCGGGAACTTTTTATTTTAACGCGAATGATTTCCGGCTTCGCTTACCGGGACCGGGCGGCGCTGCCGCGGGCCGTTTTTGCGCTGTCGGCGGCGTCGGTTTCCCGGCGGATCGTCACCGAGGCTTCGTCGTCGGTCTCGGAGGCTTTGACCGAGACCTTCCGGCCGTCGGCGTTGACCCGCAGTTCGCCCTGCTTCTTGTCGACGGTGATGTCGATGGATTTCGAGGGCACGGAGATGTGGAGCGTCTTGCGGCCCTCCTCGATCACGCTTTCGTCGTCGTAATCTTCCAGCAGGCGTTCGAGGGTGGTGGTGTCGCCGTCGATGACGATTTCGCTCTGGAACACCTGTTCGAGGACCCTGCGTTTCGTCCGGAACTTGTCGCCCACGTTCTCGCGGATGGCCACGCACGATACGGCGATGATCGAGGCCAGCCACAGCAGGAAGATGGCCAGCACGGTCTTGCCGCCGGGTTTGCGCGAGGCGATCAGGCACATCAGCACGTAGATCAGCAGGATGATGGGGATGAGCGTGGCCAGGATGCCCAGGCTCGCGATCCAGATCGACACCGTGTTGCCGAAGACGGCGGGCGTGAAGAAACCCTCTCCGCCGACGATCAGGGCGAACATGCCGATGATCAGGGCGCAGGCCGCCATGATGAGTCCGAAGACGATGAACCCGGCGATGATTTTCAGCAGGATCAGCACCACCTTGCCGAAGACCGATACGACTTCGGCGACGATCGGTTTGGCCTTGGCGTCGGGTTCGGCGCAGGCCGTGGCGGTGGCCGCGGTGACCTCGCCGATGGATTGTGCGGTGATCTTCTCGCCGTTCATTTCGAGTTTCTGCCGCGCCGAACGGGCCGCCGGAACGGCGAACCACATGATGAAATAGCAGATCAGGAAGATGCCGAACAGGTTGCCGAACATCGGGCTGAACCAGTGCAGGAAGGGAATCCACCCGAAGCAGGTGAACAGCAGGGGCAGAAACAGCCCGAGGCGCACCCACACTGGGTCGATGTCGAAATATTTGCCGATTCCGGCGCAGACGCCGCCCAGCTTGGCGTTTTCCGTGTCGCGGTAGAGCCGGCGGGGGATGCGCGGCGTGTCGCAGTGCAGGTCGCGGTCGACGCTCTCCCGGGAGATGTCCTCGGCCGAGCCCATCTGCCGGATGATGTTCAGGATCAGCGGTTTCTCCACGATGCGGGTGTTATCCTGCGCCGAGAGGATCAGTTCCGCGATGCGGGCTTCGATGTCGGCGACGATCTCCGCGCCGTCGGCCGTGTCCTTATAGGTTGTCTTGAGGCTTTCGAGATAGGTTTCGAGGGCCTCGTAAGCGTCGGCGTCCATCGTGAACGCCACGCCCGAGATGCTGCATTTTTTAACCTCTTTCATGGTTGTCGCGTCGTTTCGGAATTCAGAGTTTGCGGATGCTGCCGCCGCTCGACTTTTCCAGCGAAGTTTGGCAGTCGCCCGAGTAGCGGACCGACGAGCCGCTCGATGCGCTGGCGGTGAGTTTTCCGCTGCAATCGATCGAAGCGCTGGCGGCGCTCGATGTGTCGATCGAGGCGTTGACGGCCGAGAATTTTTCGGCGTTGAGTTTCGATGCCGAACTCATGTCGGCCCTGAACGTCCCGGCGGAACCTTCGAGGATGATTTTCGATGCGCTCGATGCGTCGAGCGAACAGCTTTCGGCCTCGACCGAGGCCTCGACCTTCGAGGCGCTCGATGTTTCGATGGTGCAGGAGACGGCTTCCACCGCGGCTTTGATCTTGGCGGCGCTCGAAGCCTCTATGCTGAATTTGCCGGCTTTGAGCGTCGTCTCGCCGATGATCTTCGAGGCGCTCGAAGCGTCGAGCGAGCGGATTTTCCCGTTGGCCGGGACGGTGATCGTGACGTTGCCGTTCTGGATGTTGTTCACCTTTTGATCGAGGGTGGCTTCGAGTTTGCCCTTGACGGCCCGGACCACCACCAGGTCGATCAGGTTGTCGTCGGCTTCGATGCGGATGTCCGACACCTTGTCCGAGATGACGACTTTCACGGCGCGCGAGGCTTCGATGCCGTCGAAATCGGGCGCCGGAACGGTTTTGGCGACGATCTTGCCGCTGCCCTTGATGTTTTTGCCCAGCAGGGGCGCTGCGACGCAGGCGACATAAGCGGTTGCGGAGAGGCAGGCTGCGATCAGGACGGCTATCAGCAGGAGTTTTTTCATGGTTTTATTTTTTTGGGGGGCTTAATTGTTTTTTCCGTGACGGATGAGTTGGATCTGTCCGACGAGTTCATCCCAGGCTTCGTCGAGCGTTGCGAGGTATTCGCGGCCTTTGTCCGTGAGCGTGTAGTACTTGCGGGGCGGACCCTGCGGGGATTCCTCCCAGCGGTAGGTCAGCAGTCCGGCATTTTTCTGCCGGGTGAGGATCGGGTAGAGCGTACCCTCGACTACGATCATCTCGGCCTGCTTGAGTTCGGCGATGATCTTCGGAGCATACGAGTCCTCGCGGGAGAGAATGGCGAGGATGCAGTACTCCAGAATTCCTTTGCGCATTTGCGCCTTTACGTTGTCTTCAGCCATGGTGCTATGCGTTTAACCTTTTGGGGGCTTTGGGAACGATCAGCCAGAGGATGATGTAAACCCAGAGCGAGAGACCTCCGAAGAAGATCAGGAGCAGGGTTGCGATGCGTACCAGTGATGTATCGAGTCCGAAGAATTCGGCCAGGCCGGCACAGACGCCTGCGATGATGCTGTCTTGGGAACGGAATAACCGTCTGTTTTCGTTCGTTGCCATGATTTTATCGGTTTTTGCTGTTGATATTGAATTTTCGGGCCGGCTCCTCGGGAATGACGATCCAGAGGATGATGTAGGCCCAGATCGAAAGTCCGCCGAAAAGGATCAGCAGGAGCATCAGCAGCCGGATCAGCGTCGGGTCGGAGTCGAAATACGCGGCGAGACCCCCGCAGATGCCGGCGATCGAACGCTCGGTGCGCGAGCGGTAGAGTTTGCGCAGGGGCGGCTGTTCGGCGGATTCGGTTCCGGTCCCTTCCTCGGCGGACTCGGACCGCTCCGCGCCGCGGGGTTCGCCGAAATCGGCCGGACTGCCCATCTGGGCCATCGTCGCACGGACGACGTCGAGCGTAATGACCCGCATGGGCGAGGCGACCCGCTCGCGGAATATCTCCGCCACACGGGCTTCGATGTCGCCCATCGTTTCGGCGTCACCCTCCGGCAGACGCCGCCGGATGTCGTCGAAATAGCTGCCCAGTACCCGGTAGGCGTCCTCGTCGAGGATGAATGCCACGGAGCCGATGTTTACGTTTACAGTCTCTTTCATGGTCGTAAAAGTATTGTCGCGGTTTGATGTTTTGCGGGTTTTACTATTATTACAATGCAAATATAATACGAATTTTAGTATTATGCAATGCAAAGTACTAAATTTTTTCAATTTTTTTCACACCTATATATAGACCGGGGATTGTTTCCGTGAAAAAATTCCGATATTTGGACTTGCATTGTTGCGTTTTGCCCTTCAATTTCGTCTTACAGATACAATGAAGGAATCCGAATTCACCTCGCTTGTCCTGCCGCTCCGCGACCGCATGTTCCGCTACGCCCAGAGCCTGCTGCTCTCGCCGGCCGAGGCGGAAGATGCCGTGCACGACCTGCTGGAGCGGCTGTGGCGGGAGCGCGGCCGGCTGGAGGAGTGCCGCCGGGTCGATTCCTTCGTGATGACCGCCGTGCGCAACCGTTGTTACGACCTGCTGCGCTGCCACCGGGCCGACAGTCGCCGGGACGATGCGGTGGCGGGGTGGACGGAGTGTTCGGCGGCTGCCGAGTCCGACCGCTGGGAGATGCGCGAACTGGTGCGGCGGGCCCTGGGCTGCCTCCCCGAACGCCAGCGGGAGGTGCTCCACCTGAAGGACATCGAGGGCTACTCCACCCGCGAGATTGCCGGAATGGTCGCCTGCGACGAGGCGCAGGTGCGCGTGATCCTCTCCCGCGCCCGCAACGGATTGCGAGAGGTACTGAAAAAAATGACGGACGATGAACGAACGACAAGAACGGATTGAACGGCTCGCGGAGCGCTGGTTCGCAGCGCAGGCGACCGATGCGGAGGAGCGCGAACTGCGCGACTGGTTCCGGCAGGCGGCCGGCGTGCCGGACTCCCTACGCGAGGCGCAGATACTGTTCGGCGGACTGGATGCGCTGGCCGGGGAACGCTCCCGGGAGCGGTGGAAACCCCGCCGTGCCGGGCGCATATTGCCGCTCTGGGGCATTGCCGCGGCCGTGGCCGTGGTGATAGGGCTCTTTGTCTGTGCGGACCTGCTGCGCAAGCCCTATTGTTACATCGACGGCGTGGCGGTCTATGACAAGGAGGTGGCTCTGCAAACGACCGTCTACCTCGAATCGTTCTCGGCTTTCGAGGAGTCGGGACGGATGGTGGACGAACTGATCCGAAACAATTAAAAAAACGATATGCCATGAACAGACACTTTATTTTTGCGGGTATTTTCATGCTGCTGGGGCTGTGCGCCGCAGCGCAGCCGGCGGATTCGACGGCCGTGGATTCCCTCCGGCGGATCGGGGATGTCGATACGGGGCCGGTCACCATGCGCCGGGCCGCCGACGGGGATAACATGGTGCTCGAGGTGGCGGGCTTCGGCATTACGATCGGCCCTTCCACCATTCAGGGAGCTTCGAATCGGGACACGAAGAGCCGTCCGCGGGTCTGCGGGCTGTTTTTCGACGGGATCGAAATGGGCTTCAATTTCCTGACCGGGCCCGACTATGCGGGTTATCCGGCAGGAACGGGGGATTTTCTCGACGTGCGGGGCGGCAATTCGTTTCATTTCGGCGTGACGCCCGTCGGGATGTCGGTGCGCCTGGACAAACGGGGGAAATTCGAATTTTCGACCGGCCTGCGCTACACGGTCGACAACTACCGGCTGTCCGACAACTCGATTACGCTGGGACGTGTGGACGGCCTGATTGTGCCCGTTCCGCTGGACGAGAAGGCAGACAAGTCGAAATTCCGCACCACGTCGCTGGGCATTCCGCTGCAATTCTCGTTCGATCCGGTCCGGCGCCTGCGGATTGCCGTCGTGGGGTACTGCGATTTTGTGCTCGGGTCCAATGCGATTTATAAAAGACCGAAGGAGAAAAACTCCCTCTCCGGGGTCAATCCCTTCCAGTTCGGGATCGGAGGCTCGGTCTCCTACCGCGGATTCGGCGTCTACGCCCGCTACGGCGTGACATCGCTCTTCAAGAGCAGTGTGGGGCCGTCGTGCCATCCGGTGTCGTTCGGTGTCTGTGTCTTCATGTAAAATCGTGCGGCCATGAAACGATTGCTATTGATTCTGCTGGTCATGCTGCCGTTCCTGGTCCGGGGACAGAACGCCTCGTGGAAATTCTTCGACCGTTATACCAAAGCCGAAGGATTCACCAGCGTGCAGCTCGAGCGGAAGATGATGCGGATGATGAGCCGCCAGGCGGCGGAGAAGGGGGATGAAGGGTTGTCCAAACTGCTCGGCGGCATCGAGTTTATCCGGATTGTGGCGCTCGACAAGGGCGACGGAACGCAGTTTGTCGCCGATGCGGAAAATCTGGCGACCAATCCGGAGTACAAGTTTCAGCTGGTGATGTCCGGAACCGAGGAGGGGCAGACGACGCGGTTCTATATCCGCGAAGCGGAGTTTTACGACAATTCGGAACTGCTGATGCTGACCTACGGTGCGAAAGAGACCGTCGTGGTGAACATCTACGGAAAGTTCGACCTCAAGCAGGTCGCACGCCTCTCGACCATCCGGCCGAAGAAATAGGTTTGTACCTTTTGATGTCAAAAGGTACCCTACAACACGGGCTTAAGAAGCCCGTGTTGTAGGCGGCTGCGGGTTTTCCGCTGACTATCCTGTTCTGCGCTCCCGATCTTCGCTATACCCGTCGAAAAAGGGGCCGGACATTGTGTCCGGCCCCTTGGTCTTATTGCTGTCGGCGGTCGTTAGTCCTCGAACTTGGCGGAGAGGAACTCGCGGTTCGGCGGGGTGTCCTCTCCTCCCTTTGAAAAGGGAGGCCGGGAGGGATTGTCTGTCTGGATGCGCGTCGCGCATATCGCCCGGCATAAAAAGGGGCCGGAGCAACGCTCCGGCCCTGGTCGTTATCGCTGCTGCGACAGTCGTTAGTCCTCGAACTTTGCCGAGAGGAACTCGCGGTTCAGACGGGCGATATGCGCAATGGAAATCTGCTTGGGGCACTCGGCCTGGCAGGCTCCCGTGTTGGTGCAGTTGCCGAAGCCCAGTTCGTCCATCTTGGCGACCATCGCCTTGGCGCGGCGCGCACCCTCGACACGGCCCTGGGGCAGTTTGGCGAGCGACGACACGCGGGCGGCGACGAAGAGCATGGCCGAACCGTTCTTGCACGTCGCGGCGCAGGCTCCGCAGCCGATGCAGGCGGCGGCGTCCATCGACTCCTCGGCGTCGGCCTGCGAGATCGGAATGGCGTTGGCGTCGGGCACCGAGTTCGTGCGCACCGAGATGAAGCCTCCGGCCTGCAGAATCTGGTCGTAAGCCGAACGGTTCACCACGAGGTCCTTGATGACGGGGAACGCTGCCGAGCGCCACGGCTCGATGGTGATCGTCGTGCCGTCCTTGAACTTGCGCATGTAGATCTGGCAGGTCGTGGCGCCCTGGCTGGGACCGTGGGCCTGTCCGTCGATGTGCAGCGAGCACATGCCGCAGATACCCTCGCGGCAGTCGTGGTCGAAGGCCACCGGCTCCTTGCCCTCGTGGATGAGATTGTTGTTCAGGATGTCGAGCATTTCGAGGAACGAGGTGTCGGCCGAAATGTTCTCCACCTTGTAGCTCTCGAAAGCGCCTTTGGATTTAGCGTCCTTTTGACGCCATATCTTTAATGTAAAATTCATGGTTTCGATTCGATATTAAAGTTCAACGTCAAATGGCCTTAATCTTTGTAGTTGCGCTGTGCGGGGTGCACGAACTCGAAGTTCAGCGGCTCCTTGGTGAGTTCCGGAGCCTGGTCCATGCCCTTGTACTCCCATACGGCGGCGTATACGAAGTTCTCGTCGTCGCGCTTGGCTTCGCCCTCCTCGGTCTGGTGTTCCGTGCGGAAGTGGCCGCCGCACGACTCCTCGCGGTTGAGGGCGTCGCGGGCCATCAGCTCGCCCAGCTCCAGGAAGTCGGCCAGACGCAGCGCCTTTTCAAGTTCGACGTTGAAGTCGTTCTCCTTGCCTACGACCTTCACGTCCTTCCAGAACTCCTTGCGCAGGGCCTGAATCTCGGTGATGGCCTTTTCGAGGGACTCTTTCGTACGGGCCATGCCGACGTTCTCCCACATGATGTGGCCCAGCTTCTTGTGGATGTCGTCCACCGACTGCTTGCCGTTGATCGCGAGAAGTTTGGCGATCTTCTCCTTGACGCCCTTCTCGGCCTCGTCGAAGGCCTTGGTGTCGGTCTTCACCTTCGGGGCCTGGATCTTGTGCGAGAGGTAGTCGCCGATGGTGTAGGGCAGCACGAAGTAACCGTCGGCAAGACCCTGCATCAGGGCCGATGCGCCGAGGCGGTTGGCGCCGTGGTCCGAGAAGTTGGCCTCGCCGATGGCGTAGAGACCCGGGATGGTGGTCATCAGGTTGTAGTCGACCCAGATGCCGCCCATCGTGTAGTGCACGGCGGGGAAAATCTGCATCGGCTGCTCGTAGGGGCTGACGTCGGTGATCTCCTCGTACATGTCGAAGAGGTTGCCGTAACGCTGCTTGATAATGTCCTTGCCCAGACGCTCGATGGCGGTCTTGAAGTCGAGGTATACGGCCAGACCGGTCTCGTTCACGCCGAAGCCTGCGTCGCAACGCTCCTTGGCGGCGCGCGAAGCCACGTCGCGCGGCACGAGGTTGCCGAAGGCCGGGTAGCGGCGTTCCAGATAGTAGTCGCGGTCCTCCTCGGCGATCTGCGAGGGTTTGAGCTTGCCGGCGCGGATGGCCTTCACGTCCTCGAGTTTCTTGGGAACCCAGATACGGCCGTCGTTACGCAGCGACTCGGACATCAGCGTCAGCTTCGACTGCTGGTCGCCGTGAACGGGGATGCAGGTGGGGTGGATCTGCGTGAAGCAGGGGTTGGCGAAGCCGGCGCCCTTGCGGTAGCACTGGAATGCGGCCGAGCCGTTCGACGCCATGGCGTTGGTCGACAGGAAGAAGACGTTGCCGTAGCCGCCCGTGGCGATCACGACGGCGTGGGCGCCGTGGCGCTCGATCTCGCCCGTCACGAGGTTGCGGGCGATGATGCCCTTTGCCTCGCCGTCCTCGATGACGATGTCCAGCATCTCGTGGCGCGGGTAGCTCTTCACCGAACCGGCCGCAATCTCCTTGTTGAGGGCCGCGTAGGCGCCCAGCAGAAGCTGCTGGCCCGTCTGGCCGCGGGCGTAGAACGTACGCGATACCTGCGCGCCGCCGAACGAACGGTTGGCCAGCAGGCCGCCGTACTCGCGGGCGAAGGGGACGCCCTGGCCCACGCACTGGTCGATGATCAGGTTCGAGACCTCGGCCAGACGGTAGACGTTGGCCTCGCGGGCGCGGTAGTCGCCGCCCTTGATCGTGTCGTAGAACAGGCGGTATACCGAGTCGTTGTCGTTCTGGTAGTTCTTCGCTGCGTTGATACCGCCCTGGGCCGCGATCGAGTGGGCGCGGCGGGGCGAATCCTGAATGCAGAATACCTTGACGTTGTAGCCCAGTTCGCCGAGCGAAGCGGCTGCGGAGGCGCCTCCCAGACCCGTACCGACGATGATGATGTCGAGCTTGCGCTTGTTGGCGGGGCTTACGACCTTGATAGCTGTCTTATGGTTGCTCCACTTTTCGGCCAGAGCACCGGCAGGAATTTTAGCATCTAATTTTAAAGCCATATCGTTTGTGTGTTTATTATTCTACAAAGGGGGTGATTAGCATGCGCCTGCGATGCAGGGGCAGAAGAAGTAGACGAGCACCACGGCGGCGAATCCGAGGAATATGATCGTGGCCACGATGTTGGCGATGCACTTCAGGCGGGGATACCACGTGTCGTTGGCCCAGCCCACGGTCTGGAACATCGACCATACGCCGTGCGTGAGGTGGAACCACAGGGCGGCGAACCATACGAGGTAGATCACCACGTAGTACCACTGCGAGAAGGTGTAGGCGATCAGCGAAGCTCCGTCCGCGGGGTCGAGTCCCAGCGAGTTCTCGTGCCCGCCCAGAATCTCCACGAGCTGCATCTTCGACCAGAAGTTGAACAGGTGGATCAGGAGTCCGCCCAGGATGATGAAGCCCAGTACGAGCATGTTTTTCGAAGCCCATGCCACGCCCGGCTCCTGCACCGTCATGGCGTAACGCTGCGAGCCGCGTGCCTTGTAGTTGTTCAGCGTGAGGATGACGGCGTAGAGGAAGTGGACGAAGACGCCCAGCGCCAGAACGGCCGTTCCGGCCAGCGCGTACCAGTTTGCGCCCAGCAGTTCGCAAATCATGTTGTACGCTTCGGGCGAGATGATCGCCGTGATGTTCATCGACATGTGGAAGAGGATGAAGAGCACGAGGAACACGCCCGTCACGCTCATTACTAACTTCTTGCCAAGCGAGGAATTAGATAGAAAACAGCTCATAATGATTTTAATTTGTTATATTTGTTAATGATTTGTGTTCCGGCGCTTTTATTTACGCACGCAAAGATAGCCATTGTTTGCGGAATAACAATAGAAACGGACGGGAATTTTATGCCTGAAAGGAGGGTTTTATGACCAAAAAAGAACTGCGCGCCGCGATGCGCCGGCGGAACCTCGGAATGGACGCTGCGGAGCGCGCCGAAGCCTCGCGCCGGATATTCGGCCGGGCCGGGCGGCTGGAGGCTTTCGGCGCGGCCCGGACGGTGGGTGTTTTCTGCTCGCTTCCCGACGAGCCGGACACGGCGGAGACGCTGGCGCGGTGGAGCGCCGTGAAACGCATCGTGGTTCCGCGCGTCGAAGGGGATGTGATGCGATTCTGCGAATACGACCCGCAGACGCTGCGTCCGGGGGCTTTCGGCATCGCCGAGCCGGGACCCGAGGCGCAGACGTGCGACCCGTCGGAGATCGACCTCGTGATCGTTCCCGGCACGGCGTTCACCGCTGCGGGCGCCCGTTGCGGCCGCGGCCGGGGTTACTACGACAAATACCTCGCTCGGCCGGACGTGCACGCCGTGAAAGTCGGCGTGTGCTTTGCCCACCAACTGGTCGGGGAGCTGCCTGCGGAGCCGCACGACGTGGCGATGGATTACATAATAACGGATTGAATGATGGATGCGAAAGAGTTTGCCTCCGCCTATGGCGAGGCGTTCGGACCCGCCGCGGGACTGCCGCTGCTGTTCTGGTATTCGGACGGGCCGGTGCGTGCCGTGCCCAAAGTCGAAGGATGTTTTTTCAAGGCGCTGGCCGAAGCCCGCGAGGGGTCGGCGGTGAGCCTCAATGCCGCCAATATCGGCTGCGGGGGCGGGAAGTTCTACACCGGCTTTGCACCGATGCCGCCCTTCGTGCCGGCCTTCGTGTCGCAGAAGGAGCACTACAAGCAGACGCCCGAAATGGTGCTGGAGTTCATCGGGCGGCTCGGCGTACCGGAGGCCTCCGGTGCGTGGCTCAATTTTGCGCGCATTGATACGCCGCAGGCCGCGGAGGCTTTCGGTACGGCCGACGGGGCGCTGTTTTTCGCCACGCCCGACATATTGTCGGGGCTGGTGTCGTGGGCCGTTTACGACAACAATGCCGACGATGCCGTGTGCGCGCCCTTCGGGTCGGGATGCAGCGCCGTCGTGACGCAGGCCGTGCGGGAGAACCGCCGGGGCGGACGCAGCGTCTTCCTGGCGTTGTTCGACCCTTCGGTGCGTCCGTGGGTCGACGCCTCGGAGCTGGGGTTCGTCGCGCCGATGTCGCGTTTGCGCGAGATGTGCGGCACGATGCGTGCAAGTTGTCTTTTCGGGACCCATGCGTGGAACAAGGTCCGGGTCCGCATTAATGGAGGGAATATATGAAAAAGAGAAGAGTGGCGCTGGTGCTGGCAGGCGGCGGCGCACGGGGCGTGGCCCATATCGGGGCCATCGAAGAGTTGGAGAGACAGGGATTCGAGATCAGCGCCGTGGCGGGGACCTCGATGGGTGCGCTGGTCGGGGGCGTGTATGCCTCGGGGTACCTCGAACCGTTCAAGGAGTGGATGCGCGCACTCGATAAATACAAGGTTTTCAGCCTGGTCGATTTCGCGTTGAGTACCGAAGGGCTGGTCAAGGGAGACCGGGTGATGGAGGCGATGAAGGAGCTGGTCCCCGACGTGCAGATCGAGCGGATGCCCGTGCCTTTCGCCGCCGTGGCGGCCGACCTGCTGACGGGCGACGAAGTGGTGCTCGACAGCGGGGGATTGTACGACGCCATCAGGGCTTCGATCTCGATTCCTTCGGTTTTCAGGCCCGTGCACCGCGACGGCCGGGTGCTGGTCGACGGCGGCACGGTCAACCCGCTGCCGCTGAACCGCGTGCGGCGCGAGGAGGGCGACCTGCTGGTCGCCGTGGACGTCAGCGCCCGGTTCGGGGCCGATTCCGTCCGCCGGGCCAATGCGTCGCTGAATTATTACAAGGTGCTGATCGCTTCGTCGCAGATCATGCAGCAGCGCATCACGCAGCTGATGTGCCGTCTGTACAAACCCGACATCATGGTCGGGCTGCCCGCCGACAGCTACGGCATGTTCGAGTTCTACCGTTCGGAGGAGATTCTCGAGGCGGGGCGTGCGGCGACGCGCGCGGTGCTGGAGCGGCTGGAAACCGACGGTGAAAACGGTATGGTTTTTGCTGAAAGCGAAGAAAAGATTGCGACGGCCCGTTTTTGAAGAATTCAAAAGTAGTGACGCAACTTCACACAGATTTTAGGGCCATCGCAATGTATTCGGGGATGAAGGAGATGGCGGAAAACATTTCCGGATTCCTTACGGGGCAAAGATAGAGAAAGTTTCCGGATTTGCAATCGCTTTGCCCGAAAGTGATATGGGTGCGTCCAAAATTCCGAAGGGGCGGGCCTTTTTCGCGTGGCAAATCCGTTTTTTTTCGCGCTGCGGCCGCCTGTCCGGGTGCCCGGTCCGGCCTGCGGGACGCATTCGCAAAGCAAATTCCCGGCTCATCGAGCCGGGAATTTGCTTGTTTGCGGGGTGGGGTCAGCGTCTGTCGCCTTCGCGGACGTAGGCCGCGATACGGTGGCTCCGCTTGCCGATGGGGATGCCCAGGCCGAGCGTTACGTTCATCGAACTCTGCTTGATGGGAACCCACTGCGGCGTGTGCTTCGAAGTCAGCACGTCGGTTGCCAGATAGAAATTGATCCAGTTGGGGCAGAGGTTCAGCGCCAGGCCGACGGCTCCGCCGCGGTTGTCGATCACCGAATAGCTTCCCGACACCGTGAACCAGCGCACGGGGTGGAAATTGACCGATCCGGTGATGTTGTGCATGGTCTTGTATTTCCAGACGCGGGCCGTGTAGAGCAGGCCGATGCCGATTTTGTGGCGCCACACTTCGTATTCGAGTCCGGCGTTGACCGACGCGCGGAGCATCTTGGTCGTGCTGCGCCCGTCGACCTGGTTGAATTTCAGCATTTCGAGGTCGAAATCCGGAACCGGCTCCGAGGCGTTTTCCGGAACCGTGGCGCCCGTGAATTCCGTCTCCTGCGTCGAGACGCCCATGACGGAGTTTTTCTTGCTCCAGCTGATGAATCCCAGGTCGGTCACGGCCAGCGACGCTTGCAGGTTGGGCAGGATGTCGTACGTGGCGCCCAGATCGAGGGCGAAGCCGTATCCTGCGGGTTTGGTGGGTTTGAAGTCGAGATCGCCGATCTCGAAGGTCTCGCTGTCGGGGTCCGTTTCGACTTTGGCCCCGGCGGCCGTGAGGTCCAGCGTGCCCTGGGTGAGAACGGCCCAGCGGTCTTCGCGGAGCGAGATGTCGAAACGGTCGTAGGTGACCTGCGCACGGGCGAGTCCGGCGAGGAACTTACCGCGGATGCCGATGTAGAGGCGGTCGTCCATCAGCGGGAACGAGTAGCTGAAAGCCGCCTCGAGGTAGGAGTCCATCGAGGTGCCGAAGTTGCGGATCTGGCCCTCCTTGCCGAGTTTGATGAATTCGAAGAGCGAGTAGGGCAGGTTGGCGTCTTCGTTGACCCGCACGTTGAGGTCGAACGACCAGAAATTCTTGTGGTTTTTGGTAAAGGCGCCGAATCCGATGACGTTCATGCGGAAGTCCATGCCCAGCAGGTTGTTCTGCTTGAGGCCCGAGAGTGCGTCGGCGGCCGACACGGAGCTGTCGAGCAGCGTCACCAGCTTGCCGTCGCGGGAGAAGAGGATGTTGTCCACGGCGATGTTGCCGCCCACGTTGATGTTCACGCCGCCGATGGCCGGGATGTTGACGTAGCCGCGCAGCGGCGCGAAAGCCGGGTTGAACTGGCTGCGGAAGGTCGAACCCTCCATGAAATAGGCCGTGGGGTTCTGGGCTGCGGCGCCGGTCGCCAGAAGCGCCGCCGCGATGAGGGTGTATATTTTTTTCATGATGGAGTGCGGTTTAGATGTCGAGTTTCAGTCCTCCGTTCTTGAGCAGGCTCAGGCTGATGACGATCTGGTACCGGTCGTCGCTGAATCCTTTGCCGGGATAGTATTCCGTGAGCGTCACGGGAATCCGGATCGTGATGCCCTCGACGATCTGCCGCAGGTCTTCGGCGAAAAGCTGCGTTTGGGGAATGTCGTTCGATGCCTTGTCTGCGCCGACTCCGACCTGGAACGTGATCTCCGTGGGCGAAAAACTCGGATCGAGGAGCAGCGAAAGGGGCAGTCCGCTGGTGATCTGGCCGTAGAGGAACAGCGTGTTCCTGGCGTTGGGCGTGCCCTCGGGGTCGAGGTTGTCGGCGAGCATGTCCACTATGTCGCTGCTGATGTCGATATGGCCGACTTCGTATTCGAGCTGGTCTATTCCGAGCGAGCCGGTCAGGTAGGTGCGGGCCAATGCGCTGACTTCGTCCGCGAGCCGTTCGCGCAGCGATGCGTCGTTGCGGTAGGCGGTTTTGAATGCTGTCTTGAAGGTTTGCTCGTCGGGAGCCGTCAGGTTGAGAAGCAACAGAAATTCCGCGGCGTATTTGTCCCAAACCAGATCGACGACCGATGCGAGTTTGGCGTCGCTGGCCTGCATCTCCTCGCGCAGCGTTCGGAGCAGTGTGTTTACATACGTCTGATCGTCTTTGTCCTGCAATTTGACGAGGTCGACGAATTTGCCGTCGGGCAGCTGGGAGGGAAACCAGATGTCGGCTTCGCGGAAGATCTCTTCGATGTTGCCGCCGTTGTTTTTGATCTCGTCCTTCGAGACGAGCACCTTGACCAGCGGGATGCGGAACTGCGACCCTTCGTCGCCGATGGCGATGTTGTCGGTGTCGATGTTTCCCAGGTCGTAATCTTTGTCCACGCATGCGGTGGAGAGCATGCCGGACAGGAGCAGGAGGATAAGTTTTCTCATAGGCTTGGCGTGTAGTGGAATAGTGATGTGCAAAGATATGATTTTCGGACGAATTAAACAAAAAATGCGACCTTTTTATAGGCTTTCCGATTTGCAATATATTTGCTAAATTTGCAGGGCGTATGGCTGAAACGGAAAAACCGGATCTCAAGGAGCAGGTGGCCCTGCTGCCGCTGTCGCCGGGCGTCTACCAGTTCGTGGACAGCTCGGGGACGATCATCTACGTGGGCAAGGCCAAGAGCCTGCGCAAGCGGGTGTCTTCGTACTTCGTGCAGTCGAAGGAGCACAGCGCGAAGGTGCGTGTGCTGGTGAAGCAGATCGTCGAGATCCGCCATATCGTCGTGGGGAGCGAGACCGACGCCCTGCTGCTGGAAAACTCGCTGATCAAGAGCCTTCAGCCGCGTTACAACATCCTGCTCAAGGACGACAAGACCTATCCGTGGATCGTCGTGCGGCGCGAGCACTTTCCCCGCGTGCAGTCGACGCGCATCCTGACGCGCGACGGGTCGCAGTATTTCGGCCCCTACGGATCGGTGATGATGCAGCGCAGCGTGCTCGACTTCATCCGCGAGGTGATCCCCCTGCGGACCTGCAAACTCAACCTCGCCCCGGAGTTGATCGCCAAAGATAAATATACGGTCTGCCTGCAATACCACCTGGGCAACTGCAAGGCCCCGTGCGTCGGGCGGCAGTCCGAGGAGGAGTATGCGCAGCTGGTCGGCATGGTCGTTTCGGTGCTGAAAGGCGACCTGCGTCCCGTGCGCCAATACCTCGAAGGGGAGATGGCGCGTGCGGCCGGGGAGCTGAAATTCGAGCTGGCGCAGCGGTACAAACAGCGGCTCGACGCCCTGGACAACTATGCCGGACGGTCGGTGATCGTCAGCGCGAAGATCGTCGACGTCGACGTTTTCTCGCTGCTGCCCGACGACGACGTGGCCTGGTGCAACTTCGTGCGCATCCGCCACGGTTCGGTCGTGGGCGTGCAGACCGTGAAACTCTCGACGGGCGTCGGGGGCGACGAGCGCGACATGCTGACGCTGGCCATCCAGCACATCGTCGAAAACATCGCCGGGGGCGAACTCTCCCGCGAGGTGATCGTGCCGCTGCTGCCCTCGACGACGCTGCTGTTCGAAGGCGTGACTTTCACGGTCCCGAAGCGCGGGGAGAAACTCGAACTGCTGGAATTCTCGCGGAAGAGCGCCCGCATCTACCGCGCCGAGCAGTTGAAAAACCTCGAAATCAAGAATCCCGAACGGTATACCGAGCGGCTGATGAATGCTGTTCAAAAGGAGCTGCGCCTCGACAGACAGCCGCGGCACATCGAATGCTTCGACAACTCCAACCTGCAGGGCGCTCATCCGGTGGCTTCGTGCGTGGTGTTCCGGGATGGAAAACCCTCCCGCAAGGAGTACCGTCATTTCAACATCAAGACCGTGACGGGGGCCGACGACTACGCCTCGATGCGGGAGGTCGTCTTCCGGCGTTATACGCGGCTGATGGCCGAAGGGGCCGAAATGCCCGACCTCATTATCGCCGACGGCGGAAAGGGGCAGATGGGAGTCATTCATGAGGTGCTGGAGCGGCTCGGGCTGGACATCCCCATTGCCGGACTGGCCAAGGACGACCGGCACCGCACCGCCGAGCTGCTCTGCGGCTTTCCGCCCGTGCTGGTCGGCATCCGTCCCACTTCGCCCCTGTTCCACTTTTTGGCGCACATTCAGGAGGAGGTGCACCGTTTCGCCGTTTCCTTCCACCGGCAGAAACGCAGCAAGGCGTTTATCCACAGCGAACTGGAGCAGATCGAGGGGGTCGGGGACAAGACGGTCCAGACCCTGCTGCGCCATTTCCGCACGGTGGAAAAGGTCCGTGCGGCCAACATCGAAGAACTTTCGGCGCTGGTCGGGGCGGCAAAGGCGAAAAAAATCAGGGCCTTTTTCGAAAAATAGCCGTATTTTTTGAAAAGTTACGAAAATCACCTATCTTTGTCCACCCGATTCGCCGCGTAATGTTCGCGGAAATGCCCGGATGGCGGAATCGGTAGACGCGTTGGTCTCAAACACCAATGACAGCAATGTCGTGCCGGTTCGACCCCGGCTCCGGGTACATGGAAAATCGCTTAATTTGTTAATTATAGTAAGTTAAGCGATTTTTGTTTTGATGAAATTCCCCACGTTTTCCCCGCAGACAATTTTATCTTTTTGGAACGAAGTGTTAATGTATTACTGAATTTGACATTAAGGTATATAAAAAATGTAATAAATTCAGATTTTTATTATATTTGTCGCGTCAGGTATCTATTGCAATATGAATTCAAAAGTATTATTTTCTGCCGTGTATCTGTTGGCGGCAGTACCGTCATCTGCACAAACGGATGCCCCTTGGTTTTTGTCCGCTTCCGATTCGCTATGCGGAGTCCGTCTGACAGAGATTTGTGCGGCAAGAGGTAAAATTCCCCCCCCCTCCCGAAAAAAATCTGAAATAATCGTCGCCGTCATCGACGGCGGGTTCGATGTTTCGCATACGGCTCTTGCGGATTTCATCTGGACCAATCCACGCGAACAGGCTGCTAACGGCCGTGATGACGATAAAAACGGCTATGTAGACGACATTCACGGCTGGAATTTCCTCGGCAATGCTGTTGGAGAGAGTCTTCGAAGGGCCGGCACGGAACCTTTCCGGGAATACAAACGGCTTCGGCCTCGCTTCAAGGACGCTGATACAAGCCGCCTTACTCTTTCGGCAAAGGCCGAATATGCCTATTATAAGCAGATGGAACGGGCCGCCCGGCTCGATACCTACATCAAATTTACCGAATATCAGCGTATTCGTTCCGATGCTTTCCGCATTTGCGATTCATTGATGCGCCTGAAATACGGTGATCGAGAAACAACGGTCGCCGATTTTCAGCGTCTTGAATTGGCCGACACGACCGGGCTTGCGCTGCCTCTGTCGATTGCGGCTTCCACACCCGTTATGTTCACACCCGACATGCCGTGGCACGAAGCGGTGGAAAAGATCGACAGCGAATATCGTTTGTCCGCCGTACGTGTGGCCAGCCTCGATTCCCTGAATGACGATCCTCATATAAAATTGGGCAATCGCCCGGACGATTTCCGGAATTTCCGTTACGGAAACAATCTTATCGGCGACGATCCCTATCATGGGACGATGGTTGCCGGAGTGATTGCGGCGTGTGCGGCGACGGCCGGGGAGCTGCCGCGCCCGGTAAAGATCCTCTCCGTCCGTGCCATTCCCGAAGGCGATGAATACGACCGCGATGTAGCTGCGGCAATCCGTTATGCGGTGGATAACGGCGCAGAGGTGGTGAATATGAGTTTCGGCAAGTACCTATCGCCTCACCGGGATGAAGTACTGGCTGCGATGAAATATGCCCGGAGCAAGGACGTATTGCTGGTTATGGCCTCCGGCAACGACGGCGTCAATGTCGATGTCCGTCCGATATTTCCGACTTGCCGGGACACGAAAGGACGCCGTCTGGAAAACCAGATCGTCGTGGGGGCCTCGACGCCCGACGGACGGGTCGCTTCTTTCAGCAACTACGGAGCGGAAAATGTGGATCTGCTCGCCCCCGGAGAAAATGTACGATCGACCGCTCCCGAGGGCGGATACGATACGGCGCAGGGAACGAGTATCGCTGCGCCGATAGTTTCCGGTGTCGCAGCGGTCTTGCGGAGTTTCTATCCCGATCTTTCGGCTCGTGAGATACGGGAAATTCTGATTCGTACCGTTACGCATTTTCCGGCGGACGAGATGCCTGTTCCCGGGAAATCCGAAACTTCCCGCATGATCCAGGGGCGTCAGGTCTGTCTCGGTGGAGGGATTCTCAATGCGCAGGCGGCCATGAAAGAGGCGTCGAAAATCAGCAAATTCGGAGAGCGATGAAACGGTTGCTTGTATTTTTAACGGTATGGAGTCTTTATCCGCTCTGTGCTCAGGAATCCTATATGGCGCGGGCCGACCGCTTTTCGTCCGATTCGCTCGGTGGATTGATCCGTAACCAATATGTTTCGGTTCAGTGGATCGGCAAGGAGTGCCGTTGGTTCCATTATACGTCGGATGACGCCGATGCACGCCGTTATTGGTTGGTCGATACCCGCACCTGGCGGAAACGCCCGCTGTTCGACAGTTTCTCGATGACGCGGCAGTTGGCCGCATACGCCGATTCATCACGGATGCCGACCCCGAAGGAGTTACGGATCTACGGCCTTGAATTCGATTCTTCCGATCCCCGCGGTTTTACGTTCGATTTCAATAAGCACCGGCTGCACTACGATGGCCGAAATGGCAAACTGAGCGAAAAGCCCCGGCAGGATGCTTCCCGCGGGAATCTTTTCTCGCGGGGCGACTATCGGCGCAGCTACTCCGCCGACAGCTCGTATTATGTTACGGCTGTCGGTCATGACCTCATGCTCTTTCGCGGAGATGGAAGCGACAGTGTACGGCTGACCCACGACGGGGAGCGCTATCATTCGTTCTCCACCGGCGGGAACAACGTCGTCGGGCCGGAGGCGCGCAGTTCCGCCATCGGCCGCTGGATGGGGAAAAGCCATTATTACCTGCTGGTGCGCGAAGACAAGCGCGAGGTGGAGGAGCTCACGCTGGTGGACAACCTCGCCCGACCGCGCCCCAAGGCTAAAAGCTACAAATTTCCCATGCCCGGCGATGAGCATGTCGTTCAATACGATGCCTGGCTGGTCGATGCCGACAGCATGTGCATTCGGAAACTCGACATCGCCCGCTGGCCCGATCAGAAAGTCGAAGTTCCCCGGTTCAGCATGATCGCTCATACGGACCGTTATGCCTGGCTCGTTCGTCGCAGCCGGACGTGCGACAGCGTGGAGCTGTGCCGGGTCGATTTCGCGGCGCACCGTGTCGAGCCGATTATCCGCGAGGTGTGCAAACCGGCCCAGAATGACCAGCAATTTTGTTTCCATATCCTGAATGAAGGCCGCGATATCCTCTGGTGGTCGGAGCGAACGGGATACGGTCATTATTACCTGTACGATGGAAACGGACGCCTGCAAGGGGCCGTCACTTCGGGCGAATACGTCGCCGGAAAGATCGAACGTATCGATACGCTCGCCCGGACGATCGTCTACGAGGGTTACGGACGGGAACCGGGTGTCAATCCGCATTACCGCTTTTATTACAAAACCGGATTCAGCGGCGGCGAGCCGGTTTTGCTCACTCCCGGAAACGGCGAACATTCGGTGGCATTCTCTCCCGACGGACGTTTTCTGACGGACACTTGGTCGCGTATGGATCGTGCTCCGCGGCATCAGGTCTGCAACATGAAAGGCCGCGTCCGTATCGAACTGGAGCCGTGTGACCTTTCGGAACTCTATGCCCGCGGATGGCACGAACCGGAAGTCGTCGAAGTGCTGGCTGCGGATTCCGTGACCCGGCTCTATGGCATCGTCTACCTTCCTTTCGACCGGGAACCCGGGCGGAAATACCCGATCATCAGCAATGTCTATCCCGGCCCTCATGTCGATCTGGTTCCGCAGGCCTTTACCTTGGATGACAACTACAATCAATCGCTCGCGCAGCTGGGATTCGTCGTCATAAATTTCGCCTACCGAGGCAGCGGCCCCTGGCGCGGACGCGATTTCCATACGTTTGGCTATGGGAATCTGCGGGACTATGCTTTGGCCGACGACATGGCTGCGATTCGGCAGATTGCGGAGCGCTATCCTTGCGCCGACATCGAAAAAGTCGGGATTTACGGACACTCCGGAGGCGGTTTCATGACGGTCGCCGCCATGCTGAACCATCCGGAATTTTACAAGGTCGGGGTGGCTGCTTCGGGGAACCATGACAATAATATTTACTCCCAGTGGTGGGGCGAAACTTTCCACGGAGTAAAGCAGACCTGGGGGAAAGACGGGAAACCGCATTTCGAATGTCATATTCCGACCAACATCGAATTGGCCGACCGGCTGGCCGGACGGCTGCTGCTCATCACCGGAGACATGGACAACAATGTGCATCCGGCATCTACGGCCCGGCTGGCCGATGCGCTGATCCGGGCCCGCAAGCGTTTCGACATGACGGTCATTCCCGGAGCGGATCATGGTCTCGGGAATTCATATTACGTAAATCTGATCCGCTACTATTTTACGGAACATCTGCTCGGGTTGCCTCAGCAGGAGATTGATATAGTCAAACACAACTAATGAATAATGCGTATGAAGCAAACTTTGCGATTTTTTTTGCTGTTCGTATTTACGTCGTTGCTGTTGGCGGTCGCGTTTGACGTGGTTGCTCAGAAGAAAGGCGACAAAATCACGGTACGGGGAACGGTCAAGGATACTTCCGGCGAACCGCTTATCGGGGTCTCGGTTTTCGTCGAAGGAACGCACATCGGTGTAAATACCAATCTTAAGGGAGAATATCAGATTTCAGTACCCGAGGGCGGAACGTTACGGTTCACTTATATCGGTTATGAGCCTCAAACTGTCAAAGTCGAATACGGAGATCGCTTTGGACTTCGTTTCGTGTATGACGTAACCTTAAAGGAACAGGCCACGGACATCGGACAAGTCGTCGTGACAGGCTTTGCCAAAACTGAGATTCGCAAAAGCACCGGTTCGGTTGCCGTGATTGAAGGAAAAGATCTCAAGACTTCGCCTTTGGAGGGAGTAGACAAACTGTTGCAGGGTAAACTGGCCGGAGTGAGCGTGCAATCCGTATCCGGCCGTCCGGGCGAAGCCGTGAAGATCCGCATTCGCGGAACGAGCACCATCACGGGCAATGCCGAACCGCTGTGGGTCATTGACGGCGTACCGATGCAGAAGGAGGTCCCGACACCTCCTGTTTCCAACACGCAGATTCGCTCCGGAGACTTTTCGAATATTTTTGCTACGGGCATCGGTGGGATCAATCCTAACGACATCGAGTCGATCTCCGTGCTGAAAGACGCTGCCGCTGCCGCGATTTACGGATCTCAGGCTGCCGGCGGTGTGATCGTGGTAACGACCAAACGCGGCAAGTCGGGACCTACACACGTCAACTATTCGGGAACCGTATCCATTCAGACGCGGCCTGTACGGTCTGCCAATTTGATGAACTCACGCGAGAAACTGGCCTGGGAGCAGGAATTATGGGACGAATTTGCAGCTGCCGGTTATGCGAATAATCTTCAGGATGGCAAAAGTTACTATCCGGTTGTGGGTATCGTGGGCATGATTCGTTCGGGATACGGCAAATATAAGGGATTGAGCGTCGCAGAGCAGGATGCCAGGATTGCGGAACTGGGCAGCCATACGACAGACTGGTTCGAGGAACTGTTCCGGACGACAGTTTCCACAAGCCACTATCTCTCCATTTCGGGAGGTAATCCCAAAATGGCCTATTATCTCTCAATGGGATATGGTAACGATCAGGGCATTGTGTTGAAAAACTCGTACGACCGTTACAATTTCAATGGCAAGATCGATGTAACACCGAACAGAGTCGTATCGTTCGGTATCAGTACGGATTTCTCCTATCAGACATCCAAGGCACCGTCGAGTAATGTAGATATGTTCAAATACGCCTATTTCGCCAATCCTTATGAACGTCCTTACAATGACGACGGTTCCTATCGGGCTGACGAGACTTATTTTTCCTTGAGTGAAATCAATGGAAGCTATACGGTAGCGCTTCCCGAAAACGGATTCAACCTGATGCGGGAGATCAATGAGACTTCGGCCAAGAGTACCAGCGGAAACTTCACACTGACGGGAAATACGACGGTCAATATCACCAAGGATCTGAAGTTCGTGGGTCTGGCGTCGTTCTCCTATATTTCGGATCACGGGGAGAATATCAATGGAAAGAATACCTATGCGGCATGGATGGATCGGCCGTTCGAAAACAATACGACGACTTCGAAACGAATCTATGGTTCCATTTATCAGACTTCGACATACAATACCAATTATATGTTACGGGGACATTTCGCCTATGGACATACTTTCAACGAAATACATCGGCTCAATGTGTTGGCCGGAGCGCAGATCAGCCGGAATTACGCCAAGACGATTTTTACCAAACGTTACGGCTACGACCCCGTTACGGGCAACCATTCGACGCCGCTTTATCCTGCGAGCGGAAACAATTCGGTGATCGATTACGATAAACTTGTCAGTTTCGGAAAGACCCTCGATAATTCCACCGGGCAAGCTATTACGGAAAACGCTATGGCCTCGTTCTACGGTACGATCGACTATATCCTGCTCAACCGCTATGTTTTCAATGCCTCGGTAAGATCCGACGGATCGAACAATTTCGGCAGCAAGGAGCAATTCAATGCTACCTGGTCGGCAGGTTTTTCCTGGAATATAGACGAAGAGTCGTGGATGAAAGGGAAAATCTCGGATGTGATCAGTTCGATGACGCTTCGTTTGGCCACGGGTTATACGGGCGGTGTCAATAAGTCGGTCTATCCGGTAATCATCATGAAATACGATAACACGTTTCGAATTTCCGATACGGATTCCTACCGGATGGGGACTATTTCGAATGCCCCGAATCCGCATCTGAGCTGGGAGAAGACCTGGGATATCAAAGCGGGTCTGGACATCGGATTTTTCAAGGATCGTTTGCGATTGCAGGTCGAAGCATACAACCGTAAAGGATACGATCTCGTGACTTCTTCGCGCGTGAATTCGGCAGTCGGATTTATTTCGCAGGGATATAATACATCCGAACAGGTGAACCGGGGAGTCGAGTTCACTTTGGGGGCGACGATTCTGCGTTATAAGGATTTTGCGTGGAATTTTACTGCCAATGCGGCTTACAATATGAACAAACTGACCAAATACGTGTCGCCCAACAGCGGTATCTATGGTCAGTATTATGTAGGTTATCCCCAGGGGATGATCATCACGGGCAAGAGTACGGGCATCGATCCATCGACGGGATTCTACAATTACGAACTGCGTCCCGATGCGAAAATAAACGAAGTCGCGGACTACCGGAACATGCAAAACTATCTTTTCTATGTAGGTACATCGACGGCTCCCTGGACGGGCGGGTTCAATACGTCCGTTCGTTACAAGGGGCTTACGCTCAGTATGAACGGTGTGTTTTCGTTGAACGGCAAAGTGCTGAACGATATCGTATCCCCCGTATCCTACAGTTCGGTGAGTGACCGGAATATGACCGGTGTGGATAAGGAGCCCATTCCCAACTCCAAATATGACCTTTATGTCAACCATCTCAATGTCGTGCGTGATGTAACCTATCGCTGGACTCCGGATAATCCTGTTACGGACGGTTATCCGCGTCTGATCGACATATACGGAGGGCGCCTTTACGATCAGAACGGCAATCTTATCGCCCAGAGTCTTCCTTCCGAATCAAGAGTTACGAACTGTCTGTTGCTGGAGAATGTTTCTTATTTGAAAATCAGTTCCCTGACATTGCTTTACGACCTCCCCGGCGCGTGGGTGAAGAAACTTCACATGCAAAATTGCAGCGTGTCGTTTACGATGAACAATCTGGCGACGTTCACGAATTACTCGGGGCTGGACCCTGAAACTCCCGGTGCGGTGTACCCGCAATGCCGCTCCTATTCGATCGGACTTTCGATCGGATTTTAATTCCGAAACGGTAATTTCAAAACAGAGAGTATGAAAAAGACATTCACAGTGATTGCACTCGTGTTATTAGCCGTATCCTGCAACCGCTATTTGGATATAAAACCTTACGGACAGACCATCCCCGAAACAGCCGAGGAATTTTCAGCGTTGCTCCATGCGCATCTCGACGAGATCGATTACGGAGAGGAGGTCGTGATGGGCGACGGATTGGAAATGGCCGATTTGGAGTGTTATGCCGATAACCTGGCTGCTAATCTGACTCAATATCCCGGAGGAAATTATATTTCGCTTTACATAGGAGAGCAACTTTCCGCTAAGCAAACTCTGTATACGAATCTTTATGCGGTGATTCGGGATTGCAACATCATAATCGGTTATCTCGAAGACCGGAGCAGCCGGCTCGGGATGGACGTGCTCGGTACGGCGTATGCCCTTCGCGGTATCTGCTATTATAATTTGCTGCGCAACTTCTGTCAGGCTTGCAATCCGGATAATCCGGGGCCTGGTGTACCGTTGGTTACGGAATTTGATATGGAAGCGAAGCCTACTCGCAGTACTTATAACCAGACCGTCAAACGGATCGAAGAGGATTTGAATAAAGCGATCGAATACGACATTCAGGATGAGATCTATCGCTTCAATTCCGATGTCGCCAAAGGCTATCTGGCCCGGCTCTATTTCTGGACACAGCAGTATCGTTTGGCAGTTCAGTATGCTTCGGAGTTATTGGAAAAATATCCGTTGCTCGATGCGGAACCTTACAAGGCGATGATCGGGGAACAGATGGCCAAGAGTGGCAACATGATCTTCAAGGCACAGATTTATGCTGGATCTTCGGAATCTACGGCGCTGACGAATTCAAAAAATTATTTGAAAAACAGACCTTGTTCCCGCCGGTTTTACGATCTTTTCGCCGAAAAGGAAAGAGATGTGCGTTTCGCGCTGTCGATCGATGCCAAAAGACTGCCGGCTAAGAACCTGCTTTCCTGCCTGCGAAGCGCTGAATTGCAGTTGATTCTGGCTGAGAGTTATTATCATAGCGATGAACCCGAAAAGGCCCTTGCTGCTTTGAACGAACTGCGACGAAAGCGTATTGCCGATGTCTCGGACTACACGATGCAGACTCTGCCTCCGGTCGATCACGACGATTTGATTCAGGTCGATGCCAAGGGAAATGCGCTGACTCCGCTGCTGTATGCTATCCATTGCGAACGCCGCAAGGAACTTTTCCTTGAAGGAGATCGCTGGTACGAACTCAAACGTAACGGATGTCCGGAGTTCTGGGTCGCCAAGCAGGGACTGAAATACACGACTTATTCCTGGATGTATACTTTCCCGCTTTACGCTCCCGATATTCAATTGGTCGAGGGGTTGGAGCAAAATCCGGGGTACGATAAAATGGAATAAAAGAATCAGGATTATGAACAATACGATGAAAAGACGAATGATTGCGTTTGTCGCAGCGATTGCGGCTGTTGTGTCGCTGAGTGGCTGTGATGACAACTATGATGAGACGCCGCCTTTGGCTAAGGATTATTTGACGAAATACATTATGCCCGACGGTGTATTTCTCGGGAATGAGGATTGGGCGCAGATCGCAAGCGAAGAAGATGAATATGAAGCCTTTCTGGAAGGTTCGAAATAACTGTTGAACAAACCTTTATTAATTAAAACTTTGGTTATGAGAAAATTTTTATTTGCATTGCTCGCAGCGCCGCTGTTATTCGGCGCTTGTTCGGATGACAACGATGATTCGACGCCTACGCTTTCTTTTGCGAAGCCGGTGCTCGCGCTTTCGACAGGTTCCGTAACACTGGATCTGCAAGTCTCCGGCGTCGATTTATCATCGCTTGCGTCGCCCGTCACCGTTCCCGTTGCTTTCTCGGGTACGGCTGTCAAGGGTTCCGAGTATTCCGTATCGGCCGAACAATTCATATTGGGAGGTAACAATCAGTCGCTTTCGATTACGGTAACGGCTTTGGACAACTACGACGAAGCCAAGGAAATCGTTGCGACGTTGGGCTCGGTGGCTGACTTTATCCCCGGGAAAAATGCCACGGCGAAGATCAGTCTGGGAGTGAAAGGTAAAATTATGTATTCCTTCTCTGTCAAATCCATGACCATGGGTGAGACCGGTTCCGTTCAGTTGGATCTTTATACGGCTACGGGGGCAAAATATACTGCGGAGCAGGATATCGTCATTCCCATTGAGATCGCCGAAGGTTCGACGGCTGTCGAGAATACCAATTTTACGTTCGAGGGGGCTAAACAACTGGTTGTCGCTCAGGGTAAAAGTTCAGGTGCCATTACCCTTAAAGCCGGCACGCTGGAAACCGGAAAAGACAAGGTCGTTCTGAAAACCGGACTGGAGAACAACAAAGGATTCGTCCGGGGACAGTATAACGAGATTACCGTAACGATTTTCGGATCGTATTTCAGCAAACTGGAAGGTACATGGAAAATGAGTGCCGAAGGCAACTATGATCCTACGGAGTTTGCCAATCTGAATGGAAGCAGCTCTGAATACGACAAACCTACGTTCGACGCCGATATGGCTGCTTTACCCGCATACAATGCAAAGGACCGGTTGATTTTCACGGAAGAGGGTCTTACGACCTCGCTTGAATCGACCTTGAAAAACTTTTTCCGGGAGAACTCAGGTATTTCGAAAGGTGAAGAGATCATTGTAAGAGAGGGAATGGGGACGAAGGTTCCGCTTCAATTGATTTTGCTTGATAACGTAAACCGTTATTTTTCTGCAACAGAGCAGAGCGAAGATACAGAGGCTTATATTGGAATAAACTTTAAGGATGGAGATTCCAATAAGATGAAAATCTATTTTGTTGACTATAATTCAAAATCATTCTTAGTCGATAAAATATATTATGAAGAAACTAAACCGACGACTACATATTCTCCGTTTATTTCATTTACATTCGAACGTGTGACCGAATAGACGGTAAATTCTTAAAGGACAAGTCCTGGCTTTTAGTCAGGACTTGTCCTTTTTGTTGCAGTTGCTTTATATTGATTTACTAACGCCTTCAATGTGCTTTCTTCTATGATCCCTACTGCTTTTGCAACAATCTCGTTCTGCTTTATGATAAAAGTTGTGGGCATTTCATTAATTCCGTATTTTGTTCGAATTTGTTGATCTATATCTTCAAAATTAATTTTTCCAAAATAACACTCTTCGTTTGTATACCATTCTGCAACTTTTTCGAATCTACTAGCATACATTCTGCTTGGGCCATGCCATGGAGCCCAAAAGTATATCGCTAATACTCCGGGACCTGTAGTTGACCATATTCGTATATCTTCCTCGGTCAGGAGGTTAAATACGGCTACTCGTGTTTGTGCCAAAGGACTCATATTGCGAAATAATTCGAGTAATTGCGAATTTGTCAATGGTATTGACACGTGTTCGATTGTAGTGGTTTCGGCTTCTAAAAATGTTGACTGGTTTGCAAATTTCGGTTCTTCGACCTTGCAAGATACGAGGTATAGAATAATCCCTAACAATAAGACAAGTTTCTTCATAAATTGAGAAAATTAAAACAATTATTTGACTTTATAGCTTTCTATTAATTCGGTTAGAGCTGCTTCAGTCAAGATGCCCAACGCTTGAGCTACGACTTCTCCGTTTTTAATTATAATAGTTGTAGGAACTTTAACAATATTGAATAGTTCTGCCAGTTCTGGAGATTCATCCACATCAACTTCCAAGAAACGACATACACTGGCAGTGTATTTTTCTGATACTTTATGATAAATGGGCTTATACATTTTACATGGTCCACTCCATGTCGCTGTAAAACAGACAGCAACCAGAGAAGTATTCAAATAGCTCTTAAATTCTTCTAAACTGCTTACTAAAACAACCGCACGAGTCTGTACAGTAGTTAATGTGTTATACAACCCAATAATTTGTGCGTCGGTTAACGGAATACATACATGCTCAATGTTGGACTCTGTAGTCGTTAATTGAGAGTCGGCATTTTTCTCTATTTTACAAGAGGAAAAAATAGAGATTACCATAATAAAAGAAATAATTTTTTTTCATAAAGCGTCAATTTTAATAACATTCTAAATGTATGAAAATAAAATGAAAAATACAATAGAATGGAAAGATATTTTTCCTGCCACCCAAAATTGATCCGAATACAAACGGTGGCGGACGTCGCGGCGGCATGGGCAAATTTTTCCTGCCACCCAAAATCGATCCGAATACAAACTTTAACACAGTTTGATTTACGCCCCACCTACTGTTGAAATCGAGATTATTGAATCTGGAATTATTTTAATTTTGTTGTCGCAATATCTCAGCATCGTCGAGTAGTTTTTTCGCTTTCCGCTCCTTAACAGTCGCCTGCTCCAACCGTTCAGCCTGACGCCTTACGGCTTCTTCGTACCACTCGACTTGGTTTCGGACGGTATCGCGCATGGCCGTGTGCTGCTTATCCCTGAATATCGTTTCCAACTCCATAAGCTCCTTTTCTTTGATCTCACCACGCATTTTCACGTAGCGGTATTTCAGGTCGTTCGCAGCTAATAGCCGATTATTCTCTGAGATTCGGTAAATGAATGCGCCTTGGAGGAAAATACATCCCAGCATGGCGAACATCCTTAGAAATGTTTTCGAGGAATTGATGTCGAGCGTATAAGTATGTCGATGCTCCTGCACGGGCAGGGCGTCGGTTCTTTTCAATGCTTCGACGGCCTGCCCGACCTGCTCGATCAACGTATGCGTCTTTTTGTTCTCCTTGTCGATCACCTCCAGTCTCCCAGCTAACTGTTGCAGCAGCATGTCGTATTTGTTAACGATCTCCCGTTCCTGCTCGGTTTTTATTCCGGGCAAGGCCGTATGCCGTTGCAGGCGTTCGAGCAGCTGTGCGATCTGCCCCTGCGAGAGCTCTGCGGCCTCTA
>ENA-UEYL01000252-UEYL01000252.1-human-gut-metagenome-genome-assembly--contig:-NODE-252-length-58489-cov-4.856416_pt1 | contig 58489 bp, 46 predicted proteins | sample MGYA00242941_ERZ507946 | MGnify/ENA primary metagenome ERZ507946 (study PRJEB26167, sample SAMN06115482) | human gut metagenome | host: Homo sapiens | place: China:Guizhou | collected 2015-03-11...
AAAAACACCTTGAAAAATTTCACAAAAAGCTTGTATTTCAGCATATTATCTTTTACCTTTGCAAAACCATTACGGCAGTGCCCGTCACTGCCGCGCCGTGCAGCCCCGTTCTTTTCGGAGGATGTACCGGTTTTTCGACGCCACACCAGACAACCCACATTCCGAACCGGATAAACCGGTGAAATTGCAGCGCACGACACACGCTGTCATCCGGTCGGTTCCATATGCTTTCGGAGGTCTCTGGCCGAAAATGTCTCACCAGTCGATTTATATAAAAATAAAAAGTTATGAGAAAGCAACATTACACAGCCGAAATTCCAGTTTCCAATCCCTACAACATTGCCGCGTTCGAGGATCTGGTATCCAATATCCAAGCGGGATACAACGAAGAAAAACGACTGAAGAACGCGGCTTTCGAATTCATGATCGACCGGGGGATTTATCTGGAATTTCACGAATGGCTGCACGCTCCCGAACACAAGGAGCACGGCAGCGACGTCATGGGGCGCTTGCGCATGTGCATGACGGGCAGCCGACTGACGAAAATTTTCAGCCGGTAACGGCCCTAAGACCGGATTCCGATACGACGCAACCGAGGCTCCGGCTCACACAGGACGAAAAAACCACTCCCAGACAGGGAGTGGTTTTTTCAAATCGGAAGGACGACCGCTTCCGGTCACTGCAGATAGACCCCGATGTTTCCGCTGATCTGCTGCAGCGATATTTCGCAGAGCTTGGTATTGTACTGCGCCGTGAGGATGCGCTCCTCGGCGTCGAGCAGGCTCTTCTGCGCCTCGCGCATCTCGATGCCGGGCAGATCGCCCAGCAGGTAACGCTCCATGGCGATCTCGTAGTTCTCGCGGGCGGCGATCAGATTTTCGGTTTCGAGCTGGATCACTTCGAGGTTGTTGCGGTAGGCCTGCCAGAAATTAGACAGATTCGCCATGAGCGACTGCTCCAGCTGCTGACGGGTCAATTCGGTGTTTTCGATCGTGATCCGGGCGTTGCGCTGCTCGCGGCGGCGGTTGCCGTCGAAGATCGTGAATCCCAGCTTCACCCCGGCGTTCAGCCCCAGCGTACCGCGCGACTGAGTGGCGCCGTTGCCGAACCGGTTGTAGGTATATCCGTACCCGGCGGTCAGGTTCAGATAAGGGTAGAAGCGCGAACGGATGCTTTTCAGGTCCAGTTCGGCCAGCGTGTTGTCGTGCCCGGCCAGCAGCAGCGAAGCGTTCGCAGCGCGCGTTTCAGCCTCCAGACGATCCCATTCGAGTGTGCTGTTCACCTCGATCAGCGAATCGCAGATCGAAAGCCTGCCGTTGAGATCGTCGTTGGCCAGCAGTTCGTTGATGCGGATGCGCGATGCGGTCACCAGCTCGTGCTGGGACATGTATTTCGAACTGTCGGCATTGAAATCCACACGCGCCTGCAACAGGTCGAGACGCGAGAAGCTGCCGATCTTGAACCGCTCTTCGGTAATTCGCAACCGCTCGCGCGAGAGCTGCACCGCATAACGGAAATTACTCAGGCGCAGGGTCTGCTGCACATAATTATAATACTCGGCCGTAAGCGTGGCGACGAAGTCCTCGATCGTGATGCGGGTCCTGAGCGCCCCCATCTGCTGCAACTCCTGCAGCCGCTTGTAGTTGGTGCGGATGCGGAATCCGTCGAAAAGCGTCCAGTTCACCGCAACGCCGGCGTCGAAGGTCTGATCGTAAATGCCGTTTTCGGTCACGGCGTCCCCCTCGCGCGGGGTCGTGCGCTCGTTATCCAGCGCCCCGCTGTAGCCGGCCGTCAGATCGACACTCGGCAGCATCCCGGCGTTGGCCGCCGTCGCGTCGTTGTCGCTAATGCGCTGCTCGTTGCGTATGATGCGGACATCGTAATTCTGCTCCAGTCCGAGTTCCAGACACCGCTGCAGGGTCATCGGCTCGCCGCACTCCTGCGCCGCAGCCGCACCGACGGCCCCCGCGGCCAGAACCGTTAAAATCAGTCGTTTCATTTCGCGTTCTTTTTCGTTTTTCGGATCCGGTCGGTCGATACGTAACTGTAAATCGCCGGCACGATATAAAGGGTCAGCAGCGTCGAAACCACCATGCCGCCCACCACGGCGATACCCATGGCGATACGTCCCTGCGCACCCTCGCCCGAAGCCACCGTCAGCGGCAGCAGGCCCAGAATGGTCGAAGCGCTGGTCATCAGAATCGGGCGCAGGCGCTGCAGCGAAGCCTGCTCGATGGCCTCCCGCTTGTTCAGTCCCGCATCCTGCTTCTGGTTGGCGAATTCGACGATCAGGATACCGTTCTTGGCGACCAGACCGATCAGCATGATGATACCGATCTGGCTGAATATGTTCATCGTCTGCCCGTTGGCCGCCATGAACACCAGCGCGCCGGCAATGGCCAGCGGCACGGTCAGCATGATGACCAGCGGGTCCTTGAAGCTCTCGAACTGCGCCGCCAGAATCAGATATATCAGCACGATAGCCAGCAGGAAGGCGAATATCAGGCTCGAAGAACTCTCGCGGAACTCCTTCGAATCGCCGGCCAGCGCCGTGCGGAAGTCGTCGCCGAGCGTCTGCTCGGCGATCCGATCCATTTCGTCAAGCCCCTGCCCGATCGTCTTCCCCTTCGCCAGTCCGGCCGAAACCGTAGCCGACAGAAAACGGTTGTAATGATAGAGCTGGGGCGGCGCGACGTTCTCTTCGAGCGTGATGAGATTGTCGAGCTGGATCATCTCGCCCTTGTCGCTGCGCACATAGATCGACTTCAGGTCGGCGGGCTTGTTGCGCTGCTGGCGGTTGATCTCGGCCAGTATCTCGTACTGCTTGCCGTTCATGTAGAAGTAGCCCAGACGCTGGCCGCTGAGTCCATACTGGAGCGTCTGCGCGATATTGCGCGTACTGACGCCCAACAGGTTGGCCTTGTCGCGGTTGATCGCGATGCGGGCTTCGGGCTTGCTGAATTTCAGGTCCACGTCGGCCATCTGGAATACGGGGCTTTCGTAGACTTTCCGCATGAATTCCGGCAGCACCTCCTGCAGCCGTTCGATATTGGTCGCCTGCAGCACGTACTGCACCGGCATGCTGCCGCGCCGTCCGCCGAAGGTGCTCTGCTGCTGCACGAACGCGCGCGCCTTGGTCCTCGTGCGCACGGCAGCCGACACCACCTCGGCGATCTCCATCTGCGTACGTTCGCGGGTAGCGATGTCCTTCAGGGCGATCTGCACGTTGCCGCGGCCGCTGGAGACGCGCGCCGTCACGGCACGGGCTTCGGGCACGAGCGAATCGACGAGCCGGTTGATGCCCTCGGTATAGTCGCGCAGGTATTCGTAGGTCGCGCCCTCCGATCCGCGGGTGTTGATCGTAATCTGCGAACGGTCCTCCAGCGGCGCCATCTCGGCCGGGATGCTTCCCCACAGCCACCCAATCAGGCCGATCATCAGCGCCACGAGCGGCAGGGCTATCCAGCGCCGCCGCAGGAAACCGGCCAGCGTGCGGCTGTAGAAATTATTGAGCCAGACGAAAAACGGCTCGGTCTTGTTGTAGAACCAGCTCTGCTTCTCCTGCCGCACGAGCAGTTTGGTCGCCAGCATCGGAGTGATGGTCAGCGCCGCGAAGGTCGAGATGACCACGGCGCCCGAAATCACCAGACTGAACTCGCGGAACAGACGCCCGGTCATGCCCTCCATGAAGACGATCGGGAAGAAGACCGCGATCAGCGTGATGGAGGTCGAAATGACCGCGAAGAAGATCTCCTTCGCCCCCTCGATACCCGCCTCCTTGGGCGACATGCCGCGCTCGATGCGGATGTAGATGTTTTCGGTCATCACGATGGCGTCGTCGACGACCAGTCCCACCGAGAGCACCACGGCCAGCATCGACAGCACGTTGATCGAGAATCCGGCCACATACATCAGGAAGAAGGTGCCGATCAGCGACACCGGAATCACGATACACGGGATCAGCGTCACGCGCCAGTTGCGCAGGAACAGGAAAATGATGATGATCACCAGCAGGAACGCCTCGTAGACGGTCTGTTTCACCTCGTCGATCGAAGCGCGTATGAAGCGCGTATTGTCGAATCCGTAATCGGTCACCACATCTTCCGGCAGGTCCTTTTTCATCGACTCCATGCGTCTGTAGACCTCGTCCGCGATCTCGATGTGGTTGGCTCCCGGCTGCGGAATCACCACGATGCCGACCATCGGAATGCCGTTCATCTTCATATAGCTGCGCGTATCCTGCGGTCCCAGCTCCGCGCGGCCTACGTCGCTCAGACGGATGATGCGGTCGGCGTCCTCGCGCACCACCAGATCGTTGAACTCCTGCGAGGTGTGCATCAGTCCCAGCGTGCGGATGGTCAGCTCGGTGGTGTTGCCCTCGATGCTTCCCGACGGCAGCTCGACGTTCTCCCGGTCGAGCGCGCTCTTGACGTCCGCCGGCGTGATGCCGTATCCGGCCATCTTGGCCGGGTCGAGCCACAGACGCATCGAATAACGCTTCTCGCCCCATATCTGCACGCCGCTCACGTCGCTGATCGTCTGCAGCTGCTCCTTGACCGTCAGGTCGGCGATCTCGCTCAGCTCCAGCAGCGAACGCTTGTCGCTCTGAATGGTCACCATCAGGATCGGCGTGGCGTCGGCGTCGGCCTTGGTCACCGTCGGCGGGTCGCAGTCGCGGGGCAGGTAGCGCTGCGCGCGCGACACCTTGTCGCGCACGTCGTTGGCGGCCGTTTCGAGGTCCACCGAAAGTTCGAATTCGACCGTGATGCGGCTCTGGCCCTGACTGCTGACGCTCGACATCGACCGGATGCCGGGAATGCCGTTGATATTCTGTTCGAGGGGTTCGGTGATCTGGTTCTCGATCACATCGGCGTTGGCGCCCGGATAGGAGCACGTCACCGAGATGATCGGATTGTCCACGCTCGGAAACTCCCGCACGCCCAGATAGCTGTATCCGATAAAGCCGAATAGCAGGATGATGATCGTCAGTACCGTGGACAATACGGGACGCCGGATGCTGAGTTCGGAAATATTCATACGGCGGCGGGATTATTCGACGACGTCGAGTTTGACGGGCAGATCGGTCCGCAGCTGCAGCGTGCCGGAGGTAATCAGCGTGTCGCCCACGTTCAGCCCCTCGATAATCTGAATGCTGGACTCGGTCCGCAGGCCGGTCTTCACCTCGACGGCCTGCGCCTTTCCGCCTTTGTAGAGATATACCTTGTCCACGCCCATCTCCGGCACGATGGCTTCGGTCGGCACGGCTATGGCGTCGGGAATGTCGTGCAGGCGGATTTTCACGGTCACGAAACGTCCCGGCAGCAGCGTTCCCCGCGTATTGGGATAGAGCGCCCGCACGGCCAGCGTGCGCGTGGCGATATCCACCTTCGATTCCTGCGCGTAGACCTCCGCCCGGAAGGTCTCGTTCCGGCCTTCGACCGTAAACGAAAGCGGCGTTCCCGGCCTGATCTGGCTGGCATAACGCTCCGGCACGAAGAGGTCGATCTTGAGCGGCGAAATCTTCGTCAGCTTGGCCACCACCACGCTGGGCGAGGCGTAGGCGCCCTCGCTGACGTTTCGCAGACCGATAATTCCGTCGAACGGCGCGCGCAGCTCCGTCAGCGCGATATTGGCCTTGACGATGTCGATATCGGCGTTGAGCATCGCCAGCTCCGTGCTGGCCTGCTCGTAGGCCTCCTGACTGACAGCGTCCTTTTCGAGCAGCGCGCTCTGGCGGTAAACCCGGTCCTCGGCCAGCTTGAGCTGCGCTTCGTAGCGCGACAGCTGCGCCAGCAGCGGTTTGTCATTGACCTTGGCCAGCAGTTCGCCCTTGCGGACGATCGCCCCTTCCTTGAAATTGATCTCGACGATCTTGCCCGAAGTCTCGAACGAGAGGTCCACCTCTTCGTCCGGCAGCAGGTTGCCGACCATCGTAATGCCGTCGGCGAGGGACTGCGGACGCACGACGAGTCCGTTCACATTCAGAACGCTCTTCTTCCGGGGCGCGCTCACCGCGGCCGGATCGGCGTCCGAAGCGGAGGAGCCGGGGCCGAAGTGTCTGTAAACGCCCAGCACGGCACAAAATACGACGAGGATAACGGTCGTAACGATCCATTTCTTTCTTTTATTCATTGCAGCGAGTAAGGTTTGATTTCGGAGTCAGGGCAAAGATACGAAAAAAGCGCATGCAACTGCTATTCCCGACCGGCCCGATTGCGCTCCCTGCGGATAAAATCCGCAGCTTCCGGCCATCCGGCAGACATCGCAGAGGGCCAAACGGCAAAAATCGGGGGTGAAACGCCGCCGGCATTCCGCAAAACCGGGCATGCGCGCAGCCGGAAGCCGTACCATTCCGATGCGAAAAATCACGACGCTCCCGCCTGAAATAGGGAATATGCACCCCGCCGCCCTGCGGCAGCCGAAAGGCACAGAATTTGAATGACGAACCGCAAACAGAACACTGTGCCGCAAAGTTTTGCAAGAATCGAATCATTTCATTAGAAACCAAGACTTTCCGGACACGGACGTCGGTCCCGGAAAACATCCGATATTAAAAATTTAACGTATCACAATCCCGTTTCCTGAAAAATTTATGTACTTTAGCCCCTGTTTGCAATTTACACACCCGGATAACACTCGGATTTTCGACCACACGACGAAAGAATGGACAGGCAATCGGACGAATTGATCTTGCAGAGTCTTCGGCAGGGCAGTTACGATGCATTCGATGCGTTGTACATGCGTTACGCCCCGCATGTGGAGGCGTTTGCCTTCTGCATGCTGAAAAACCGGAGCGAAGCCGAGGATCTGGCGCACGATATCTTTCTGAAACTCTGGGAAACACGCGAGTCGATCGGGCACATCAAATCGTTCCGCAGCTATCTGTTCCGGATGACCAAAAACGCCGTTTTCGACATCTTCGAACACAAGAACGTGCAAACCCGTTACGAACAGCGGCTCCTGCACGTCGAGGACCTTCTGACGGACGACATTTCGGCGAAGGTCGCCACCGAGGACCTGCTGATGATTATCGACATGGCCGTGGAGCAGATGCCTGAGCAGCGTCAGCGGGTCTTCCGCCTGAGCCGCTACGAAGGGCTTTCCCATCAGCAAATCGCACAAAAACTGGGCGTAACCCCCAAAACCGTCGAATATCACATCCGCACGGCGCTCGCCGAACTGAAAAAAATCATCGGCGTCATCGCCTTCTTCTTCTGATTCTTCCGCCTCACGCCTCCCGGCAGACAAAGACGACACGAAAATTGTTGTCTTTTTTTATTTGCAAAAAAAATCAGATCCCGACTAGGGACGCCCCTCTTTTTCCCGTCATACTATTACAAACGCACAGAAAGAACGGACATGATAAAAAAGATAATACACACGTTCCTGCACAATCCGATGCCGGAACAGGTACAGCAGCAGTTTCGGACATGGTGCCTGAACAAGGAGCGCGCAGGCGAAAAGACCGACGCCTTATGGAAGGAATGGGAGCGGCTCGATCCGGCGTCCGTCCTTCCGGCGGACGAAAAGGCCTACCGCCGCAAGCTCGACCGGCTGCACCGCGAAATGACGCCTCCGGCCGCCCCGAAACGGGGACTGTTCAGCATCACCCGCCGCACGGCCGCCGCTGCGGCCGCAATCGTCCTGCTGGCGATGTCCGTCGAATTCTTCGTCGTGAAACGTCTCTCGGCCGACACCACGACATGGCTGGTGACCGCCGAAAACAGCAAAGGCCGCTTCACGCTGCCCGACGGCTCGGTGGTATGGCTCAACGCCGACTCCCGGCTGGCCTACTCCGACCGCTTCACGGCTTCGGGCAGCCGCGCGGTCCGGCTCGAAGGCGAAGCCTTCTTCGACGTGAAACGCGACACGCTGCGCCCCTTCGAGGTGGAGATGGGCAAACTCCGGGTCAAGGTTCTCGGCACGCGCTTCACGGCCAGCCATATGCCGGCGTTCAACACGGAAGAGGTGACGCTCCTTTCGGGCAAAGTCGAGGTGTCGGGCTACCGCGCCGACCAGTCGGTCGTCCTCACCCCGGACCAGAGCTGCTCCTACGACGCCGGTTCGGGCGCGGTCGCCGTGCGCAACGTCGCGGCCAGCAACTATTGCAGCTGGACGGGCAACTCGATCATCTTCGACAACATGACGCTGGCCGACATCGCCGTCAATCTGGAACACTGGTACAACATCCGCTTCCGGATCGACGAACGCATCGACACCTCCATACGCATTTCGTTCACCCTGCGGCCCGAAACCCTCGAAGAGACGCTCAAGATCATCGAAACGCTGACGCACCTTCGCTGCCGCCAGATAGACAAACACTACGTAATAATACACAAATAACCAAGAAAACCGACCATGGAACGCAACACATGAACGCCGGGAGACCTCCCCGGATCTTCTTTCAAAGAAACTCAAGAAACTATCAATCAAAACTTAAAACTCAGTCATGAAAAAAGATGAACGCCTGAATTTTTCCGACCGGACACCCTCCGTGCGGAGACTTGTCGTGTCGCTTGTCCTGATGCTGCTGGCCGCCCTGCCGGCAGCGGCGCAGAACAAGAAAATCACCGTCGATCTGGACAACGTCCCGGTCCGGGAATTTATCAAAACCGTGGAATCGCAGAGCGGTTATACATTCGCGTATAACAACTCCGAAATCGACCTCACGCGCCGCGTGAGCGTCAAGGCGGCCGACGAAAACGTCGTAGACGTCGTCATCCGCGCGCTCAGCGCCCAGAACCTGACCGCCCGCATGGAGGGCAGCCGCATCGTCGTCAGCCGCAAACCGGCCGCCGCACGCGTACAGACGGCGCAACCCGTAAGGGGGGGGGTAGTGACCGGAACGGTCAAAACGATTTCGGGCGAGCCCGTCATCGGCGCCAGCGTAATCGTCTTGGAGACCAACCGGGGCAACGTCACCGGTCTTGAGGGCGACTTCTCGGTCGAGGCCACGCCGGGCCAGACGCTCTCCGTCTCCTTCCTCGGCTACAACACGCAGCAGATAAAGGTCGGCAGCCAGACGTCGTTCGACATCACGCTGACCGAGGACAGCAAGCAGATCTCCGAAGTGCTGGTCGTCGGCTACACTCCGATGCGCAAGAGCGACTTTACGGGATCGATCGCCAGCGTCAAAGCCAGCGAACTCTCCGCCACCACGCCCACCGTGGGCCAGTCGTTAGTCGGTAAGGTCGCCGGCGTCGAAGTCCACCAGACCAGCGGTGCGCCGGGCGACGGCGTAACCATCCGTGTGCGCGGCGTCAATTCGCTCTCGGCGAGCAGCGCTCCCCTTTACGTGATCGACGGCTATCCCGCTTCGGAGGACGTATTCATCAACCCCAGCGACATCGAAAGCATCGACATCCTGAAGGACGCCGCTTCGGCCGCAATTTACGGTTCGCGCGGTGCGTCGGGCGTCGTGCTCATCACCACCAAGCGCGGCAAGGACGGCGAAGCCGCCAAAGTCAGCTACGACTTCTCGTACGGCATCCAGCAGCTCGACCACAAGGTGGACCTGCTGAACTCGACGCAGTTCCGCGACCTGCTGATCGACGCCCGCAACAACTCCTACCGCCTGCGCGCCACGGCCGCCGGCGTGTCGTGGAGTCCCTACGACGACAACACGATCCGCGCCGCCAAAGGCTTCTCGCTGGCCGAAGTGGGCATCCACCCGATGTTCTACGACTTCACGACCCGCACCCCCGTAACGCCGCAGTACGACACCGACTGGCAGGACGAGCTTTTCTCCAACGCCGGCATCATGCGCCACAACGTATCGGTCATCGGCGGCACGAAGGCCATCAAGTACATGGCCAGCGTCGGTTACATGGATCAGGACGGTATCATCGCACCGTCGAACCACAACCGCATCAACGCCCGCATCAACCTCGACGCCCAGATCACCAAGCGCCTGACGGCGAGCATCAGCTACTCGATGTACGACGCCAAGAACACCGTCGTACAGGCCGAGGGCCGCATGATCAACGACGGCGTGATCCAGAGCGCGCTGATGTACCTGCCCAACCTGCCGGCCTACGAGGAAAACGGCGATTACGCCCGCAGCGCCATGATCCGCATGAAGACGGACTGGGGCATGAACTTCCCCGAAAACCCGCTGGCGATCGCCAACGAGCTGGACATCAACGAGAAGATGTCGCGCCACAACCTCAATCTCAATCTGGTTTACGAGTTTCTCCCCGACCTCAAGCTCTCGGCCCGGCTCGGCCAGCAGTGGTACAACTACCGCTATTTCTATTACCGCCCGATGAGCATCGGCCGCGACGCCGCCCCCGCCTACAGCGAGGAGCTGCGCTCGTCGAACATCGCCCGCACGACCTCGACCTACGACGTGGACCGTCTGGGCGAGTTCACGCTCAGCTATAAGAAGAAGATCGGCCGCCACCACATCGACGCGCTGGCCGGCTACACCCTCCAGAAGAAGACCTACGACCGTCTGGGCGTCGAAGCCACGGGCTTCGCCGACGACCGCATCCACGAGGTTACGGGCCACGGCTCGAACGCCTCGGACATCTCGCTCTACAGCACCCGCAAGGCCGCATGGGCCATGATGTCGTTCCTGACCCGCGTCAACTACTCGTTCGACGACCGCTACACGCTGACCGGCTCGTTCCGCGCCGACGGTTCCTCGCGTTTCGGCATCGACAGCCGCTGGGGCTACTTCCCCTCGGTATCGGCCGGCTGGACGCTCTCGAACGAACCCTTCCTCAAGGATGCGCTCAAGGACGTGGCTTCGATCCGTCTGCGCGCCAGCTGGGGTAAGAGCGGCAACAACGACATCGGCAACTACGCCAGCCTCGCCGGCATCTCGTCGGGCAGCTACGCCTTCGGCCAGACTCCCGTATCGACGACTTACGAAGGCTCCTTCACCGACGCCGCGCTGGGCTGGGAAACCACCCGGCAGACCAACGTCGGTATTGATCTGGGCTTCTTCAACGGCCGCCTGAACGTGATCGGCAACTGGTACAACTCCATTTCGACGGACATCCTCTACAAATACCCGATCTCCTCGATCTCAGGCGCGACCTCGACGACGACCAACATGAGCGGCGCCAAGATCCGCAACCGCGGTTTCGACGTCCAGCTCGACGCGCGCCTGCTGACCGGCAAGGTAAACTGGAACTTCAGCACCAACATTTCGGTCAACCGCAACAAGGTCGTCAGCATGGGCGGTCTGGACGACATCATCTCCACCACCGAACGCTCGGTAGGCTCCCACATCACCAAAGAGGGCAAGCCCATCGGCTCGTTCTACGGCTATCAGGCCGTAGGCATCATGTCGAAGGCCGACTATGCCAACGCCCTGCTCGACCGCGACGTCTACATCAAGAACGGCAACAAATTCCCCGAAGGCTACCAGCTCAAGGGTCCGGCCGTGGCTTCGTACGCCCTCGACAACCTCTCCTACGGCAATGCCATCTGGAAGGACGCCAACGGCGACGGCGTCATCACCACCGACGACAAGACGATCATCGGCGACGCCTACCCCGACTTCACGGGCGGCTTCTCGACCAGCCTGTCATGGAACGGACTCGATTTCAGCGCCAGCTTCGCCTATTCGTACGGCGGCGAGGTCATCAACTTCCAAGACTACTACCTCTACAACATGGAGGGATCGGGCAACCAGTATTCGATCGTCGCCGACCGCTACATCTCGGACGCACAGCCGGGCCGCAACAACGTGCCCATCGCGTCGCGCATCTCGACGACCAACACCTCGCTCAAACTCTCTTCGTATTACGTAGAGGACGCTTCGTTCTTCCGCTGCGCGAACATCACGCTCGGCTACACGCTGCCCAAACGCTGGACCAGCAAGCTGCACATCACCTCGTGCCGCGTCTACGTCAGCGGCGACAACCTCTTCACCATTACCCCCTACCGCGGTTACAACCCTGAGGTGTCGTATAAAAGCAGCAACATGATGCCGGGCTTCGACTGGGGATGCTACCCCCTCTCGCGCATCTATTCGGTCGGTTTAAACTTAACTTTCTAAATCTTGTACGAATATGAAGATCAAACATATGTTCATCCTGCTCGCCGCCTCGGTCTCGACGGCGTCCTGCGGATTCCTCGACGAATACGACCCCAACTCCACGACGGTCGGCAACTTCTACAAGTCCGAAGCCGACATCGTCACCTCGCTCAACGGCGTCTATGCGTCGCTCACGCAGAGCTACTACTACACGAACAACCACTACTTCACCGACGTCCGCTCGCATGACACGGCCGTGACGGACAGCGGCGCCAACAGCGGCATTCCCTACCAGTTCTACAACTATACGCTCACCGAGGAGAACTCCTATGTATACAACCGCTATACGCAGCTCTTCAAGACCATTTCGCGGGCCAACACGCTGCTCGCGCATCTGGACGACGTGAGCTATTCCAACGGCGACGCGCGCAACACCTACGAAGCCGAAATCCGCTTCCTGCGCGCGCTGACCTATTTCCATCTGGTGACCGAGTGGGGCGACGTGCCCCTGATCCTGACCGAGCTCAAGACCAAGGACGAGGTGCAGGCCAACAACTACCGCCGTCCGAAGAGCGAGGTCTACAAGGCGGTCTTCGCCGACCTCGACTTCGTGCTCGGCAGCCCGCTGGCCGACATGCAGCCCGCATCGGAGTGCGGCCGTGCAAGCAAGGCCGCCGCGTGGACGCTCTACGGCAAGGCCAAACTGCAATACGCCTGCGACGAGGATTTCGCCTCCGAGAAGTCGGCGTCGCTCACTTCGGCCATCGAAAAGCTCACCGCCGCATGGAACCTGCGGTCGTTCGGCGAACTGTCCGACATCCCCTACAACGCGATCTGGGACCTCTCCACGCAGAAGTCCTGCGCCGAGAACATTTTCCAGATCAACTACATCCAGAACAACGCCGACCTCGGCTCCACTTGGAACTACCTCTTCGGTCCCAGCAAAACCGGCATCACCTCGAACAAGGTGGGCCTGATGCAGAACATGACCACCAAGAGCGTCTACGACGCCTTCGCCAAGGAGGACGTGCGCAAGAACTACCTGCGCGAGACGACCGTTGCGGGCGTAACCTACTACCACACCATGAAGTACGCCGATCTGGAGTGCGGTGCGAACGGCTACGGCGGCAACAACTGGATCGTCATGCGTTACGCCGACGTGGCGCTGATGCTGGCCGAAGCCTACTACTGGCAGGGCACGGAGCCGACGGCCAAGAGCTTCCTGAACATGGTCCGCAAACGCGCCGGACTGGGCGACTGGTCGGGCACCGACCTGCGTCAGGGCATCTACGACGAGCGCCGCAACGAGTTCATCCAAGAGGGACTCCGCTGGCAGGACCTGCTGCGCATGTACTCCAAGCAGGAGATGATCGAACATTTCAACGCGATCAACCCCAACTTCGGGCTGAAAGACCTGCTGCTTCCGATCCCCTACAACGAACGCATCCTCAACACCGAGGGACTTTACCAGAATCCGGGCTACGGCGTAAAATAAACCGACGACGTCATGCGATTCACAAACAGAATCATATTGATCCTCTGGGCGATCGGAACCGGGCAGTTCGCTGCCTGCTCCGACAGCGGCACGGAGGCCCCCGGACCGGAAAACGGGACGCAGACCATCGTCTGGACGCCCGCAGTTCCGGTCAGGGACGCCGCAGTCGTCTTCTCGCTCGAAGGCAGTCCGGATAACGTCCGCAGCGTATTGTGGATGTTCGGCGACGGCGCGACCGCGACTTCGGGCGCAGGCGAATCGGCCGAACACTCCTACCGGACGGACGGCACCTACACGGTCAGGGCGACCGTCACCCGGCTGCATGGCCCGATGACCGAACTCTCGGCCACGGTCGCCGTCGCCGATACGGAGGCCGCGATCGTCGTCAGCAACGACCATCCGGCCCGTATGGAGCAGGTCGCCTTCGCGCTCAGCCGCATCCCCGGCGTGTCGGGCGTCGTCTGGAATTTCGGCGACGGCAGCGCGGCGCAGCGCGTGACCGACCCGACGCAGCGGGTGGAACACCGGTATGAAGCCGACGGACAGTACAGGGCCGGCGCCGCCATCTCCTACACGGACGGCACGACGCAGACCCTGACGCAGACCGTCACGGTCGAAGGCCCCTCCCTGAGCCGCTCGTGTCTGAATTTCGACACCGGCAAAATGTGGATCATGGCCCACCGCGGCAACTTCAACAACGGCTACGATCTGGCCCCCAACTCCATGGCGGCGTTCCGCAAGTGCGTCGAACTGGGATGCGTGGACTTCATCGAAACCGACGTCCAGATCACCAAGGACGGGCAGGTCATCTGTCTGCACGACAACTACCTCAAGCGGTTCACCGACTACAGCTCCTATGCCGGCGACGAAGGTTACGTCATCAACTTCACGCGCGAGGAGCTGCGGAAATTCCGGCTGAAAACCACCGACGGCAAGGTGACCGGCGAACAGATTCCGACGCTGGAGGAGGTCCTCACGGAGCTGCGCGGCAAGGTCTGGTTCAACCTCGACAAATGCGGCAGCGACGACGTTGACATCGCCAAGGTCTACGAGGTCGTCAAACGCTGCGGCTGTCTGGACCGGGTGCAGTTCTATGTCGGAACCAACAGCGACAGGGCCGCTTGGCTGGCCCGTCAGGAGCAGCCGGGAATCATCGCCCCGCACGCCAACAACGCCTCGGCGCTGGCCGCCATGGCGGCATTCGCCCCCGTCTACATGATCCAGACCTCGACGGGCTATGTCAACAGCGCATGGATTTCGTCGCTCAATGCCAAAGGGCTTTCGGTCTCGAACCTGCTCGACGACGAGGGCGCGGCCTTCCGCAACGGCAACACCGTCACGATGGACGGCTTCGTCGCCGCGGGCCTGCGCATGATCCAGTGCGACTACCCCGCCCTGATGGACGAATACCTGAGAGGCAAAGGGAAACGCTAAACCTTAAAATTTCAAAAAATCAATTTCAATGAAAAGAATACTATCATATCTGAGTATCGTGTTGCTCTCCGCATCGGTCGCATGTTCGGACAGCAGCGAGATGGACAAGGCCTACAACTCGGTCATCACTCCCGGCTTCACGTTCGGCGAAGAGGAGATCATCGCGGGCATCACTCCGGTCACCTTCACCAATACGACCACGGCGGAAGGGACGACCGTTTCCGAATACTTCTGGCACTTCGGCTTCGCCGGAGAGGGCAACTGGTCCGAGGAGGCCGCTCCCGACCCGATCGTCTACAACCGTCCGGGCGACTACACGGTCACCCTCACGGCATGGGGCGCCGACGGCAACCGCGCCACGACGACCAGAACAATCACCGTCCTTGCGGACAACGTGCTGCCGACGGCCGACTTCAGCTACTCGCCCCAGATGATCAGCATCGGCACGACCGTGACCTTTACGGACAAATCGACCGATTCCGACGGCGAAATCGTGTCGCGCGAATGGCTCTTCCCCGACGGCACGACCTCGACGGACATCAACGCGACCTACACGTTCGAACAAATGGGCATGTTCAACGTCCAGCTGACCGTGACCGATGACCGCGGCGGCTCGAACAGCACCTCCAAGGCCATCAACGTCCGCGCAGGCGACGTCAACGCCTTCACGCTGCTCTGGTCCACTGCGGTAGCCTCCGCCGATGCGCTCTGCGCGGCGAGCGTCGTGGCCGCGAGCGACATGGGCTATATCTATTCGGTATCGGGCGACGGCAAAATGGTCGCGCTCAACACCGACGGCGCCAAGGTATGGGAATACGACGCCATGGCAAAAGACGGCGTATACCTCAAGAGCGAAATCTCCTATCCTTCGGTGGACACCGACGGCACGGTTTACTGGGTGGCGCACGGTTACGGCGGCTCCTCGTCGGCATCGCTCGTCTATGCGTTCGACGGCGCGACGGGTTCGGTGCTCTGGAAGAACACGACGGCCTACGCCCCGGCGGCGCGCATCGCCTTCTCGACGCCCTGCATCAGTCCGAGCATGGTCATCGTCGGCAGCCGCGGCACCAACGGCGCGATCCGCGGATTCGAGAAGGGCACCGGCAAGAACACCGCTACGGCCACCCCGGCCAACGGCGGCGGCACCTCCGGCACGATCGCGCTCAAGAACGGCGTGGTGATCTTCACCAACACCGCCCAGTACGGCTACGGCATCATGGTTCCCGACGCATCGTTCGTCTGGTCGCCGGTTCCGACCTCCGACACGTTCGCTCCCAACAAGATTCTCTCGGCCGGCCGCTGCCAGCCCTGCGTCGATGCCGACAACTGCGTCTACCTTCCCGGCATCGCCGAAGGATCGGGCACTTGGAACCTCGCGAGCTTCGACTGCACGAACCTCACCGCATCGTCGAAGAAGACCCCGAAATGGAGCGTGAACCTGCCCGACGGATTCCAGCAGACGGGCGCATCGCTCAGCGCCGACGGCACGACGCTCTACATCGTCGCCGACAAGGCCACCCCTTCGGTGGTTTACGCGCTGAACACCTCGAACGGTTCGACCCGCTGGTCGTATACGCTCGACGCGGCAAGCAACAGCATCCCGGCCGTCGATAATCTCGGCCAGATCCACCTCTGCACCAAGACGGGCGATTACGTCGTGCTGAGCGCCGAGGGCGAACTCCGTTACAAGGAGCATCTGGCCGACTCGGTGGACGGCTCGCCGACGATCTCCGAATGGGGCTACTCCTACTTCCTCGGCAAGGACTCGGCAGCAGGTGCGCTCAAGGTTTACTCCGTCGCGCTGCCCGGCGTCACCTCGCCCGCAGCTTCGGCGTGGTCGCAGTACGGACAGAACGCACGTCACAGCAACTACCAGAAATAACCGAATGTAGAATTCCGGAGGGGCGGCGGTCCGCAGGGCCGCCCCGCCTTCCGGAAAATAAAGGAACCTGAACATGAAAAAAACAATAATTCTCGCGATGTTCGCGGCGCTCTGCACCCTGACAGCCGGATGCGCCGACGATTTCAAAACGGTACTCAACGACAAGTACTACGAGGACGACACGCCCTCCCGCGAACCCGACATCACCGAGCAGACGCTCACGCTCGGCAGCTACAACCTCTGGATTTCGAGCAAGGGCACGGGCGACTACCTGTGGACCAACCGCCGCACGGTGCTGGCGCAGTCGATCGTCAAAAACAAATGGGACATCTTCGGCTTCCAAGAAGCCAACGGAACGATCCAGAACGAGCTGCCGACGCTCGTCGGGCAGCAGGGCGGCAAATACGAATGGTGGTTCGTAGGCCGCGACTCGCAGGACGGCGTCAGCGGCGAAGCGCTGGGCATCGCCTACAACCCCGAACGTTTCGAGCTGACCGACAAGCACTTCTTCTGGATCTCGCCCACGCCCGACGAAATGAGCTACGGCTGGGACGAGCTGGGCTATCACCGCATCGCCGCCTGCGCCATGGTGACCGACAAACTGTACAACAAGCAGTTCTTCATGATGGTCACCCACGCCCCGCTGGGCGCCACGGCGCGCGCCGAGGGCGCCAAACTGCTGATCGAGCGCGAAAAGATGTACAACCCCGACGGCATCCCCTCGATTCTGGTCGGCGACATGAACGCCTCCATGGACGACGCCTCGTCGAAGACGCTCCGCACCCATTGGAACGACTCGTTCCTCACGGTGGAATCGGATTTCGTCAGCGGTCCCATCGGCACGTTCAACGGCCACAAAATCACCGCCGACCTCACGCAGGCCACGGCGCGCATCGACTACATCTACTCGCGCGGCGACGTGGAGCTAAAATCCTACAAGGTGGACAACACCGTTTACGGCAACATCTACCCTTCGGACCACTGCCCCCTGACGATTCAGTTCGACACCGACTACGAGAAACCCGCACCCGACGTGGTCGAGGGCTCCGGAACGGCCGCGGACCCGTGGCAGCTCAACTCCGTGAGCGACTGGAACACGGTCGCCGCGTCGATCAACGGACAGGCCGAAGACGCCGTCTACACATCGGCGGCCTACTACCGCCTCACGGCCGACATCGACTTCGACAACAAGAACCTCACGCCGATCTCCTTCACGGCCGACAACACGATCTACTTCGAGGGCGAATTCGACGGTGCGGGACATAAGCTCCTCAACGTGAAGATCGTCGCTCCGGGCAAATCCTGCGGCGTATTCGGCGCCAACAAGGGCACGATCCGCGATTTGGCCGTCGAAGGTGCGCTTTCGACCGAATTCGAGATCGCGGGCGGCATCGTCGGCATAAACGCCGGCGTCATCGACGGAGTGACCTTCAAGGGCGACATCACGGGCGGCGAAGGCGCCAAGACCATCGGCGGCATCGCGGGCCAGAACAAGGGTACGCTGGTCAACTGCGCCAACCTCGGCGGCACGATGAAGACCGACGCCCCGAAAGACCCCAACATGGGCGGCATCGTCGGCCAGATCGCCAAAGGCGACGACGGCTTGGGCCGCTATGTCATCAACTGCTACAGCCGGGTGGACCAACTCGAAGCGAAACACAACGACGTCGGCGGCATCGCCGGCATCGTCAGCGACGACAGCTTCGTCATCAACTGCTACTCGACCGTGGAAAAGATCACAGCCAACAGCTCCTACGCATCGGTGGTGGGTTACAGCAAGAAAGGCAACCTGCAGAACATCTACGGCAACTCGGCATGTCCGTCCAAGTCTGCGGCGAACTCCGCCGTCGGCAGCGACAAGGCGGCCGGAACGGTCTGGAAAAAGACGACCTTCGCCCTGCTCTCGCTCGACGAGATGAAGTCGGGCGCCGTCACCGTACCTTCGAGCGGCGAGTCGTGCGCAAGTTTCGCTGAGGCGCTCAACGCCGGCGCAACGCTCTTCAACGACACCCCGGCGGCAACGCTGCCGGGCAAGCCCGACGTCGTCCTGCGCAAGTGGACGGCATCGGAGAGCTATCCCGTACTGGAAAAATAACTCTTCAGGAGAACCGGAACTTTCCGGTTCTCCCTTTTTAACCCGAACGAAATGAAACGTTACCTACTCATCCTCTGCGCAACAGCCGGTCTGTACGCCTGTTCGCAGCCGGCGGCCGAAACGACGGACAAAGCCCGGTTCGTCCGCGCGGAACTCCACAACCCCTCCTCACGGTACGTCGTGGTGGTCTCGCACCGCGGAGACTGGCGCAACTGGCCCGAAAACTCCATCCCGGCGATCGAATCGGTGATCGGCATGGGGGTAGACATCATGGAGCTGGACCTCAAGCTCACCAAGGACAGCGTGCTGGTCCTGTGCCACGACAAGACGATCGACCGCACGACTAACGGCCGCGGCCGCGTCTGCGACATCACCTACGACTCGATCCGGCGCTGCGTGCTGAAAACCGGCCACGGCGTGAAGACCTCGCTCAAAATGCCGACCCTGCGCGAAGCGCTCGCCGTCTGCAAGGACCGCATCGCGGTGAATATCGACCAAGGCTACGAATATTACGACCTCGCGCTCGCCATCACCGAGGAGCTGGGCGTCACGGATCAGGTGCTCATCAAAGGCAAACGTCCGGTGGAGACCGTCTCTGCAAAATTCGCGGAATACGGACACAACATGATGTACATGCCGATCATCGACATCCTCAAGCCGCAGGGCAGGGAGCTTTTCGAGGAATATGCCTCGAAAGGCGTCGTCCCGCTGGCTTACGAAGTGTGCTGGGACGACTATACGCCCCAAGTCGAAGCCTGCATGCAGCAGGTCGTCGCAGGCGGTTCGAAACTGTGGGTCAATTCGCTCTGGGACTCGCTCTGCGGCGGTCTGAGCGACGACAAGGCCTTCACCGAATCGCCGGACGAGGTGTACGGCCGCCTGCTGGACATGGGCGCTTCGATCATCCAGACCGACCGGCCCGAACTGCTGATCCGCTACCTCGAAGCGCAGGGACGGCGCAAATAACCGAGCGACATGAACAAATTACTGATCTGCATGGCCGTCGCATGCGTGACGGCCTTCAACGCCGCGGCGCAGAGTTTCTCGGCCGCGACCTACAACATCCGCCAGCTCAACGCCAAGGACACGGCCGAGGGCAACGGCTGGGAGCGGCGTCTCCCGGTGATCTCGTCGCTGATCCGGTTCCACGACTTCGACATCTTCGGGGCGCAGGAGGTCTTCCACAGCCAGCTGCAGGGCATGCTCGCGGCGCTGCCCGGCTACGATTACGTCGGCGTCGGACGCGACGACGGGGCCGCGGGCGGCGAATACTCCGCGATCTTCTACAAGCGCGGCCGCTTCCGACTGCTCGATTCGGGCCATTTCTGGCTCTCCGAAGACCCCTCGAAGCCCGGCAAGGGCTGGGACGCCAAATACGTCCGCATCTGCACATGGGGCCGGTTCTATGACAGACAGAGCCGTCAGCGGTTCTGGTTCTTCACCACCCACACCGACCACCGCGGCGAACAGGCTCAGGCCGAGAGCTGCCGCCTGATACTGGCGAAGATCGAAGAGTTGTGCCGCGGCGAGCGGGTCATCCTCACGGGCGACTTCAACGTGGGCGAGACGAGCCGGAGCTACGCGATCCTGCGCGACTCCGGCATCCTGTCCGACACCTACGACACGGCCGAAATCCGCTATGCCGAAACGGGCACCGAAAACTGGTTCGACCCCGACATCAAGACCTTCCGCCGCATCGACTACCTCTTCGTAACGCCGGGCTTCCGGGTGCTCCGCTACGGAATCCTGACCGACACCTACCGTTCGGAAAACCCGGACGGCGGGGAGCGGAAATTCCGGGCCCGGACTCCGTCGGACCACTTCCCCGTGCAGGTCGAACTGGAATTCACGAAGCGGTAACATTCCGATTAACCTGATAACGCAACCAACCCTGCTTATGTCAATACTCTCATTTTTCAGAAAAAGCGCACCGGCGCCGCGCCTGCCGAAGGACGACGACGCCATGATGCGTCTCTACAAAAAACTCCGCTGGCAGAGCTTCATCGCCGGCACCGTCGGCTACAGTCTCTATTACGTCTGCCGCACGAGTCTCAACGTGGTGAAAAAGCCCATCCTCGAAAGCGGGGCGCTGGACGCCACGCAGCTGGGCGTCATCGGTTCGGCGCTGCTGTTCGCCTACGCCATCGGCAAATTCGTCAACGGATTTCTCTCCGACCACAGCAACATCAAACGCTTCATGGCCGCGGGTCTTGCGGTATCGGCGGTCGCCAACCTGCTGGTCGGCCTCCTCGGCTTCGCCAACGGAGGCGGCATCGTCGGCAACATGGTGCTGTTCGTCGCCTTCGCCGTCATGTGGGGCGTCAACGGCTGGAGCCAGTCGATGGGCGCGCCCCCGGCCATCATCGCCCTCTCGCGGTGGTACCCGCTCAGCAAGCGGGGCACCTACTACGGATTCTTCAGCGCCAGCCACAACCTCGGCGAATTCCTGTCGTTCCTGTTCGTCGGCGCGGTCGTCGGCTTCTTCGGCTGGCAATGGGGATTCGTAGGCTCGTCGGTCGCCGGCGTGCTCGGCGTACTGACGATCGTACTGCTGATGCACGACACCCCCGAATCGAAGGGGCTGCCCCCGATCGAGGAGCTGACCGGCGAAGAGACTCCCGGCACGCCCCGCGACCACGGCAAAACTTCCGACCTGCAGCGCTCCGTGATCCGCAATCCGCTGGTCTGGGTGCTGGCGCTCTCCAGTGCGTTCATGTATATCAGCCGCTATGCGATCAACGGCTGGGGCGTGCTTTTCCTGCAGGAGATCAAAGGCTATACGCTGGCCGCGGCCACGCAGGTCATTTCGGTCAATGCGCTCTGCGGCATCGTGGGCACGGTCTTTTCGGGCTGGCTCTCCGACGCCTTCTTCCACGGGCGGCGCAACGTGCTGGCCTTCGGCTTCGGCGTGCTGAACACCGTCGCACTCTGCCTGTTCCTCTACTCCGGCGACGGGCTGGTCGTCAATATCCTCAGCATGATTCTGTTCGGCGTGGCGATCGGCGTGCTGATCTGTTTTCTGGGCGGCCTGATGGCCATCGACATCGTACCGCGCGAAGCGACGGGCGCCGCACTGGGAATCGTCGGCATGGCGAGCTACGTCGGCGCCGGCCTGCAGGATATCGTCAGCGGCTGGCTCATCAACTCCGGCAAAACGGAGCTGGACGGCGTGACGAGCTACAATTTCGACTCGGCGATCGTCTTCTGGATCGCCGCGTCGGCCGTATCGTTCATTCTGGCGCTCTTCGTCGCCAAACGCTCGCACCGGTAAGCCGCACACAACTCATCCTCCGAATCAGGCTGCAAGAGATCCCTTGCAGCCTGATTTTTTACCCCCCCCGGTCCCCTTTTCCGCACTTTCGCCGGCATAGGGCCGATCGTTCAATTTATAAATTCTATGCGTTGATTTTTAGAAACATCCGGTTCGTTGAATTTATTTGCACGTAAGAAATCCGCGCTGTTTCTTTGCTTTCGGAACAGAAAAACAGCTCCATTTTTCAGTCAAACTAAAAACGCAACAAAGATGAAGAAAATCATTATCGTACTGCTTGCAGCAGCTGCAAGCTTTACGGCAGCCGACAAAGCTTCGGCGCAGGAGAAAGGTTTGTGGATCGGCGGCAAGCTGGGTTACTGGCACGACAAGACGGAAGGCGTTAAAACCGATTCGTTCTCGATCGCTCCCGAAGCGGGCTACGATTTCAACAAGAGATGGTCGGTGGGCGTGGCGCTCGGTTACGAGTACCTGAAAGTAAAGGACGGCGGCAGCGCCAACGTCTTCACGGCGTCGCCCTATGCCCGTTACAAATATTATAACAAGGGGATTCTGTCGCTCTTCCTCGACGGCGGCGTAGGCTTCGCCTGCTGCGATCACGAGGGCTTTCAGGCCGGTATTACACCGGGACTGAGCGTGAAGATCAACGAGCACTTCAGCTTCCTGACGCAGGTCGGCTTCCTCGGCTACCGCAAGGACTACTTCAACGGCGGCAGCGGCGAGGCCTTCGGCCTGAAACTCTCCTCGTCCGATCTGAAATTCGGATTCTACTACAAATTCTAACCGACAACGAGGATATTCACGCCGCGCCGGTCCCGCTGGCGCGGCGTTTTTTTGACAACAAAAATCCGTTGCACATACGCGCATGCCCATCGGACCTCAGCCGTCGGTTCACCGTGCGGTCTACCCGTTCCACGCAAACCTCATAGCCCCCCTCCGCCGAGGGCATGAAAAAGACAGCCGCACTCCTGCAACTGTCTGATTTTCATTGGTGGGAACAAGCGGATTTGAACCGCTGACCTCCTGCTTGTCGAGCAGGCGCTCTAAACCAACTGAGCTATGCTCCCAGAATTTTTCCGCATAAAAAAACCATCCTCTTGGATGGTTTCAACTTAGTGGGAGCTGAGGGATTCGAACCCCCGACCCTCTGCTTGTAAGGCAGACGCTCTGAACCAGCTGAGCTAAGCTCCCGTTAAAAATGGCTTGGGACTGCAAAGGTAATTCAATTTTCAGGAACTCCAAATTTTTCAGCAAAATTTTTCATTCTCTTTTCATCACCTCTTTGCAGGCGTTTTTGAAAGAACCTTACGCAACCCTCGCGCATCTGCGCCTGAACAAGGACTTGAACCTAGGACCCCATGATTAACAGTCATGTGCTCTAACCAACTGAGCTATTCAGGCATTCGAAACTTGTTGTTTAACCGTTTCGGAGTGCAAATATATAGCAAAATTTCATTCCCGCAAAATTATTGCACGATTTTTTCACAAAAAATGTACCTTTGCAAAACCGACATCCATACGCACCATGACGATACGACGACATATCTCACTCATAATCTTGGCCCTTTGCGCCTTGGCGGCGCCGGCGCACGCCCAGTTGATTTTCACGCCCGATTCATGGGACTTCGGCACGATTTCCGAAACCGACGGTCGCGTAAGCCACACGTTCACGGGCGAGAACCGCTCCGACAAACCCGTCGTGATCCTCGACGTGGTGACCACCTGCGGCTGCACGGTACCCGAATTCACCAAACGGCCGATCCGTCCGGGCGAGAAAACGACAATCAAAGTAACGTTCGACCCGACCAACCGCCCCGGCGCCTTCACCAAAGAGCTGGGCGTCTACTCCTCCGAGCGGCGCAAGATCGCAACGCTCACCGTGCGCGGCTCCGTCACCCCGCGCACCAAAACCACCGAAGAGCTATATCCGGTCGATGCGGGCGGCGGTCTGCGGCTCGCTTCGACGCTCTGCACCTTCTCCTATATCCGCGAGGGACAGCAGGTCCAGTCTGCCATCGGCTGCATCAACACGTCGAACCGCCCGGTCCGTCTGGAACTGCATCCCAAGGAATCGAGCGGCCTGCTCGCCGCCGACTACCCGCGCGAACTCGCCCCCGGCCAGACCGCCGAAATCAACCTCATGTACCTCAACCCGGAGGGCGCGCCCCGCTACGGTTCGCTGCGCGACGCGCTGGAGGTGCGGGCCGACGGCCGCGGCAACGGAACGCTGATCGTAGCCCACGGTATCGGCATCGACAAGTCCCCGGCCGACACCCGACGGACGCCGAAAGTGCAGATAACCGAAAATATTATTAAATTTGGCCCGGTAAAACACAACGCGCCCCAACAGCAGCGCACCTTCACGCTCACCAACACGGGCGACGGCGAGTTGATCGTCCGCGCCGTGGAGACGGGCGGCAAGGTCGCGACGACGCTCATGCCGAGACAGCGCATCCCGGCCGGCAGTTCGTTCACGGCCAAGGCGACGCTCGACCCCGACAGGCAGGAGTACGGCGTAGTGACCGATTTCGTGACGATCATAACCAACGATCCCACGCGCCCGATGCGGCGGCTGCGGGCGACGGCGATCGTCGAAGACTAAAGATACGACAATGCGGCTTTACCGCGCAGGCGGATAAAAGCCGGAAACCCATTTATAAATGTACCCGATACTTGAAAAAAGACTCCTCGCAGAGGGCATTTGGCTGATGAAGGTCCTCGCGCCGCGCGTCGCACGCTCGGCCCGGCCGGGACAGTTCATCATCGTCCGCGCCGATGAACACGGCGAACGCATTCCGCTCACGATCTCCGACTTCGACGCCGAAGAGGGCAGCGTCACCATCGTAACGCAGGCCATCGGCGCTTCGACGCGCAAAATCTGTTCGCTCGAAGCGGGCGAAGCGTTCGCCGACTTCGCAGGCCCGCTCGGCCACCCCTCCGAATTCGTCGAAATGCCGCTCGACGAACTCCGCAAGCGGCATTACCTCTTCGTCGCAGGCGGCGTAGGCACCGCCCCGGTCTATCCTCAGGTCAAATGGCTCAAGGAACACGGCGTCAAGGCCGACGTGATCATCGGCGCCAAGACCCGCAACATGCTCATTTACACCGACGCGATGCGCGCCGTGGCCGAAAACCTCCATATCGCCACCGACGACGGCTCCGAAGGCTTCAAAGGGCTTGTTACGCAGGTGATCGACGAACTGATCGGAAAGCAGGGCCGACATTACGACGAATGCGTGGCCATCGGTCCGATGATCATGATGAAGTTCGTGGCCCTCACGACGAAGAAATACGCGCTGAAAACGACCGTCTCGCTCAATGCGCTGATGGTCGACGGAACGGGCATGTGCGGCGCCTGCCGCGTGACGGTGGCAGGCAGGACGCGCTTCACGTGCGTCGAAGGCCCCGAATTCGACGGCCACGAAGTCGATTTCGACGAAGCGATGCGCCGTCAGGGCATGTACCGCACGCAGGAACAGCGCGCCGCGGCCATCGAAGCCGAGCGCCAAGCCGGACACCAATGTAAAATAGGACTGGACAAATAAACGCACGGCGGAGCCGGCACGCCGCTCCGCCTACACCCCCAAAAGCATACGACTACAATGGCAAACAAGATACCGCGCGTCCCCGTGCGCGAACAAGACCCGAAAGTACGTGCGACCAACTTCGAGGAGGTCTGCTACGGCTACGACCTCGAAGAGGCGGCGCTCGAAGCGTCGCGCTGCCTGCAATGCAAAAATCCCCGCTGCGTAGCGGCCTGTCCGGTCAATATCCGCATCCCGGACTTTATCGGAGCCTTGCACCGGGGCGAGCTGCAGCAAGCGGCCGACATCATCGCCGAAGACAGTTCGCTGCCTTCGATCTGCGGCCGCGTCTGCCCGCAGGAATCGCAGTGCGAAGGCTCCTGCATTCTGGGCATCAAGAGCGAACCGGTCGCCATCGGCAAACTCGAACGTTTCGTAGGCGACTGGAAACTCGAACACGGCGCCGCGGCGTCCCGCACCGCACCGCGCAACGGCCGCAGAGTCGCCGTCATCGGCAGCGGCCCGGCAGGACTGGCCTGCGCCAGCGACCTTGCGAAAATGGGTTACGGAGTCAAGATATTCGAAGCCCTGCACAAGGTGGGAGGCGTACTGGTCTACGGCATTCCCGAATTCCGTCTGCCCAAACAGCGCATCGTGGCGCGCGAGATCGCCGAAGTCGAGCGGCTCGGCGTGGAGATCGAAACCGATGTCATCGTGGGCCGCACCGTCACCGTCGATTCGCTGCTCGGCGAGGAGGGGTACGACGCCGTATTCATCGGCTCCGGCGCGGGACTTCCCCGCTTCATGGGCATTCCGGGCGAGAACCTCAACGGCGTGGTTTCGGCCAACGAATTCCTGACGCGCGCCAACCTGATGCGCGCCTACGACGACACGTACGACACCCCGATCTACGTCGGCAAGCGTGTGGTCGTAGTCGGCGGCGGCAACGTGGCGATGGACGCCGTGCGCACGGCCAAACGGCTGGGCGCCGCTGCGACGATCGTCTACCGCCGCAGCGAAAAGGAGCTTCCGGCACGTGTCGAGGAGGTCCATCACGCCAAGCAGGAGGGCATCTGCTTCCGCATGCTCACCAACCCCGCGGAGGTCCTCGGCGACGAGCGCGGCTGGGTCACCGGCATCCGGTGCGTGGAGATGGAGCTGGGCGAACCCGACCAGAGCGGCCGCCGCTCGCCCGTAGTGAAGCCCGGCTCAGAGTTCGACATCGCCTGCGACGTGGTCATCATGGCGCTGGGCACCTCGCCCAATCCCCTGCTGGCCGCCACGACCGCAGGACTGGAGACCGACCGCCGCGGCTGCATCACGGCCGACGGGCAGGGCGCCACGTCGCGCGAAGGGGTCTTCGCGGGCGGCGACGCCGTAACCGGCGCCGCGACCGTCATCCTCGCCATGGGCGCAGGCCGCACGGCGGCACGAGCCATCGACGAATACATCAGAAAGCGTTAAACCTATAAATATCTCACAAGCAATGAAAAGCATCAAGATCATGGCCGCCGCCATCGCTTTGTGCGGCATGACAGCCTGCGGCGACAACACGCCCAAAACCTTTACCGGCTTCATCACCGACGCATCGATGAACACCGTAACCGTCGAGAACGCCGAAGGGACCTTCACCTTCTCGACTATGGACGCAGACAAGAGCGAAGCCAACGGCCTGCTGCTCGGCGCCCCGGTCGTCGTGGACTATAAGGGCAAGCTGGAGGACGGCGCCGCAGCCGCTAAAGTCGCCACCGACCCGACCTATGCCGAAGCCGTCGGCAAGTGGACCATGCCCGACCCCATTGACCCCGAAGGCGTAATGGGCATCGAGATCCTGATCGAAGGTCAGGCCCGGTCGATCAACATGGCCACGCTGCGCTACACCTCGTGGGAGCTGCAGGGCGAAGCCGGCAAAATCCTGCTCAAAGGCCAAAGCGTCGGCAACGGCCAGACCATCGACTTCACCGAGACGGGTATCATCGCCAAGGACGCCGACGGCGTATACACGCTGACCATCGAGGGCAACAAGGCTGTTTACACCAAAGCGACCAAATAGCAAGCGCCGCTTGCCGCACCGAAACGCATCCCCGGTCCCGAAAAGGCCGGGGATTTTTCACGCGTCCCGACGGCGGCCGCAATTTGGCGAACCGATTTAAATTCTTAAATTTGTATCCGTCAATTCTACCTAAGCCATGATTAAATTCCTTGCGGGAGCCTTCCTGCTCCTCTTTTCTTTTACGGCCGCAGCCCAGACACCCGAAGACTCGGTCGCTTTCGCCGGCGCCCGCTGGCAGATCACGCCCCTCGCGGCGGGCGCCGAATGCCGCCGCGCCCAGATCGACATGTTCGATTCGCGGCAGACCGTCTCGGTGGTCACCTACCCCGCCCGTAATTTCACGACGGAGATCATACAGCTCGACGGCAAAGCATGCGCCACGAGCGAGCTGGGCAAAGCCTCCGGAGCCGACGCCGCCCTGAACGGCAGCTACTTCAACATGAAGACGCTCGCCCCCGTAACCTTCGTACTGATCGACAAGCAGATTCTGGGCCGGACGACTCCCGGTGAGACGATGCGCACCAACGGCGTCATCGCTTTGCGCGACAAACGCGGCCGCAAAATGGACATTCTCCGCTGCGACACAACCCAATACTCCCGCATCGCCCGCCGTTACCGCTCGGCGCTGGCCGCAGGTCCGGTGCTGGTCCGCGACGGCCGGAGCGTCGAATACGACTCCGAAGACAGCTTCTACGCCCGCCGCCACCCCCGCACGCTGATCGGCAAACGGGCCGACGGCACGGTCGTCATGGCCGTCATCGACGGCCGCTTCAAGGGGCAGGCCGACGGCACGACCATCGCCGAAACGGCCTACATCGCCCGTCAGCTGGGGCTCGTCGATGCGCTGAACCTCGACGGCGGCGGTTCCTCGACGCTCTGGACGGCTCAGGAAGGCGTCCTCAACCACCCCTACGACAACAAACGTTTCGACCACGAAGGCGAGCGCGGCGTTCCCAACTGCATCGTGATCCGCCGCAACAAATAGCGCCGGAAAACCACCGCCCCTCCGGCGGGAAACGCAGCGCCGGGGAACAAAAAGCCGGGAAGGCACCGCCCCTCCGGCGGGAAATGTAGTGCCGGAAACACAAACCGGACAAAGCCGGTAAAAGCCCGAACCGGTCCAAACAGCCGATAAAAAACGCGTCCACGCGACAAAGCCCGCCGGCTCCGCCGCGGCACACGCCCGGATACGAAAAAAGCCCCGGAATTTCCGGGGCTTTTCATATTCAGTCCTATTGTCATTTGCCGACGATCTCCTCAACCCGCTCCACGATCATGGCGGGCGTCACGGCATGCAGACAACGGTAATCTCCGTAACGGCACGGTTTATTTCCGAAGACCGAGCACGGGCGGCACTCCATATCGGCCTGCACGATGCCGCGCGGATCGCAGCCGTACCCGAAGAATCCCAGACCGGGATGCGTCGCACCCCATACCGACACCACGGGCGTCGCCACGAGCGAAGCCAAATGCATGACCAGCGAATCCATCGACACCACGCAATCCAGATTGGCGATCAGGTCGATCTCGCCCGCCATCTTAACCCGTCCGAACAGCGCCGTGACATTAGGATGAAGGCGCTCCATCTCCTGCGCGAACTCCGCCTCGGCACCCCCGCCGCTATGGATGAAAACCCGGTCGTAACGCCCGGCAAGCAGGCGCACCGTCTCGCGGGCCAGCGGTTCGGGATAGGTCTTGCCCTGCTGCGCCGAGAAAGGGGCGAAACCGATCCACGTCCCCGTCTTTTCACCCATCGGACTGGGATGCTCGCGCCGCACGGCCGGCTTCGGATCGTCGAACACGAATCCCAGCTTCCGGAATACGTCGCAATAGCGGACGACGGTATGTTTCGCAGGATTGACACCCCGGCCGCCGCGCCGGATAAATTCGCCCTTCTCGTCCCGGCCCTTCCCGATGGCCGCGAAGGGAATGCCGTGCAGCCGCAAAGCCGTGCGGAACGTCACCGAACGCAGCACACCGTGCACGTCGGCCACGGCATCCGCCCCCAGCCGCCGCGCTTGGGCGGCCAGCCGCCATATGCCGCACAGCGAATGGTGGGCGCCCTTGACATCGACGTCCAGAAAACCGACGTCGAGGCCCGTGAAAAAGGCCCGGAACAGCGGTCGCGTGGCAACCGTGACCTGCAGATCGGGATATGCCCGCTTCAAGGCCCGCAGCGCATGCGCGAGCATCGCCACGTCCCCCATCGCCGAGGTCCGGTACACGATCAGATGACGCGGAAGCTTCTTACTTTTTCTGACCATAAAGAACCGGGTTCAACGCCGGATCATTATACATTTTCATCTGTTTGTAGGTCTTCATGTACTTGCGGCCCGCCTCGATGTCCTCGATCAGCTCTTCGATCGCTTTCGAAAGATCCGCCTGCTGCGCCAGCAGCACGTCGAGTTTCTTCCGGCACGCCGCGCGGTGGGCGTCGTCCACATCGGCACGCTCCGTCTCGCAGGCCATGTGGTAAATCTTGAGCGCCAGAATCGACAGCCGGTCGATGGCCCACGCCGGGGTCTCGGTATTGAGCCGAGCGCCGGGCAGGGGTTCTATCTCCCTGTATTTGTCGAGCAGGTACGAATCGACGTACTCCACCATGTCCGTACGCTCCTGATTGGACTTGTCGATGCGCCGTTTGATGGCCAGCGCGGCCACGGGGTCGATCTGCGGATCGCGGATGATATCCTCAAGATGCCACTGCACGGTGTCGATCCAGTTCTTGTGATAGAGCAGGTGATCGATCGTTCCCGGCTCATAGGGATTCTCGACGGGGCGGTCCACATCGTCCCAGCGGTGATACTCTTCGATAACCCGGTTGAAAATGCGGTTTGCGTTTTCGGTAAACATAGTTCAGCGATATATTTTAATTGTAATTTTCGTGGGAAAATTATACCTTTGTCCGTATAAGATTAAACAAAGATAATGAATTTTTCCAAAAATGCAATACTGCTCGCTGGAATCCTCCTGACGGCATTCGGAAGCCTGCGGGCGCAGGTCCGCCAGACCCGCGAGGAGTATATCGACCGTTATAAATCCATCGCCGTGGCCCATATGGAACGTTACGGCATCCCGGCCAGCATCACCATGGCACAGGGCATCCTCGAATCCGACTGCGGCAACAGCCGTCTCTCGCTGATGTCCAACAACCACTTCGGCATCAAGTGCAAACGCAACTGGACGGGCGAAAAAGTCTACCACGACGACGATGCCAAAGGCGAGTGCTTCCGCAGCTATCCCACGGTCGAAGCCTCGTACCAAGACCATGCCGAATTCCTTGACTCGCAGCCCCGCTACGACTCGCTGTTCGCCTACTCCCCGACCGACTACAAAAGCTGGGCGCGGGGACTGAAGGCCGCAGGTTACGCCACGGCGCCCGACTATGCGCAGCGGCTCTGCCGCATCATCGAGGAGGCCCAGCTCTTCCTGCTGGACCAGCCCGACGGCGAGCGGCTCTACGCTTCGCGTTCGGGCCGCAAGATCACCGATCCCGAAGGCTGGTTCACCGACCAGACCAGCATGGAGCGCACGGCCGACGCATCGTCGGCCGTCGATCCGGACAACTACCGCGTGACGATCAACGCCCACAACGGCTACAACGTCTATGCGACCAACGGCGTGCACTACGTGCTGGCCAAGGAGGGCGACACGTTCGAGAACATCGGGAAGAAATTCCGCATTTCGGCACGCAATCTGCGCAAGTTCAACGATCTGAAGGACAAGAAGGCCCAGCCGATGCCCCACGAGGTGGTCTACATCGAGCGCAAGAAAAAACGCTGGGAGGGCAACGCCCACACCCACACCTGCCGTCAGGGCGAAACGGCCTACGCCGTGGGGCAGTCGTACGCCATCCGCACCCGCTCGATCGAGAAGCTCAACAAGCTCAGGCCGGGCGACACGCTCGAACAGGGCCGCCAGATACGTATAAAATAAAACACACGATACAGCATGGAAACCACACCGCTAAGAAGCAAGATCCTCGATACGATCATCCGCAAATCGACGCTCAAGCAACGGATTTTCGACAACACCTTCTCGGCCTTCAACGAGCTGAAGGAGACGCTGCTCGAAATGGCCTCGGAGCTGGACGACGAGCTGGACGGCAAACTCGACCGCCGCGTGCGGCTCGAATACCGCGACCGCGGCAAGTTCGAAGCCCAGCTGCAGGTGGCCAACGACATCCTGATATTCCAGATGCACACCGACATCTTCGAATTCGCCGCCGACCACCCGATCTGGCAGAATCCCTATGTGCAGGGCGACCGCGAAAACTCCTACTGCGGCCTGATCAACATCTACAATTTCCTCTCCGACTCGTTCAAATTCAACCGCAACGCCGACGAAGGCTACCTCATCGGCCGCATCTTCATCAACCGCGAACGCCGCTACTTCGTCGAGGGCAAACAGCAGACCTCGATGCGGGCCGCGGAGTTCGGCAAAAGCGAAATCGGCCATGACGCGCTCATCGCCATCCTCGAAGAGGCGATCTGGTTCGCCCTGAACTTCGACCTGCTGATGCCGCCTTACGAGGACAACAAGCGCGTGACGGTCGATCAGTTCAACACCAAGATGGACAACTCGAAATTCGTCACGGGCAAGCGGCTCGGCTACGATTTCGAAGTGGAGGACATTTAAAACGGAATTTACATTGAAAGCATCGTTAATTACGCTCCTTGCGGCCGCACTGCTCGGAGCGGGCATCGTACAGGCCCAGAACGAATACGCCGAAATCGCCCGACTGCGGGGCATGAACCAGACCGTCCGCGGCATCCGCTCGATGGCCGACGGCGAGCACTACACCACACTCGAAGGCAGCAACATCATCCGCCACAGCTACGCCGCGGCGGGACCGGGCGAGCGGATGCGCCCTTCGTCCGCGGCCAACCTGACGATCACCGACTACTCCTTCTCGCCCGACGAGCGGCAGATACTGATCGCTTCGGGGTCGAAGCCGATCTACCGCCACTCCTATACGACCAGCTATTTTCTGGCCGCGGGCAACAGCCTGACGCCCGTACTCCGGGAGGCCGAAGCCCCGCGCGACGCTTCGTTCTCGCCCGACAGCAGACTGATCGCCTATTCGGACCGCAACGACCTTTACGTTTACGACACCGCCGCCCGGCAGACGCGCCGCATCACCGACGACGGTGCGTGGAATTCGGTCATCAACGGTACGACCGACTGGGTTTACGAGGAGGAGTTCGGCTTTACGAAAGCCTATGCCTTTTCGCCCGACAGCCGCCGCATCGCCTACCTGCGCTTCGACGAATCTCAGGTGCCGCTGATGGAGATGATGCGCTTCGACGGCAAGCTCTACAATCAGGCCTACTCGTTCAAATACCCCAAGGCCGGCGAACGCAATTCGACCGTCGAAGTATGGGTCTGCGACCTCGCGACCGGCGCCAAAGAGCGCATCGACACGGGCCGCGAAACCGACCAGTACATCCCCCGCATCGGCTGGACCCCCGACGGGCGGCTCTACTTCTTCCGGCTCAACCGCCGCCAGAACACCTTCGAGGTGATTCTCTGCGAGCCTAACGGCGCCCAGCGGACGATCTACGACGAACGTTCGCAGCAGTACGTCGAGCGCGTGGACGACTCCTCGCTGACATTCGTGGACAAAGACCGTTTCCTCGTACGGCAGGAGAGCCACACGGGATACATGCACCTCTACCTCTACAGCATCCGCCGGGGTTTCCTCGCTCAGGTGACCAAGGGCGACTGGGAGGTGACCGACGTCGCGGGCAGCGACGGCAAGCGCGTGTGGTACCTCTCGACCGAGACCTCCCCCCTGCGCCGCAACCTCTACAGCGTACGGCTCGACGGCACGCAGAAACGCCGCCTGACCACGGGCGAAGGCTTCTATACGATCGCACCGAGCGCCGGCATGAAATACTACATTTCGACCTTCTCCAACGCCTCGACCCCCAACCGGGTCGAGATCTGCGACGGCGAGGGCAACCCGGTCCGCCTGCTGGCCGACAGCAAGGCCCTGCGCGATGAGCTGGCCGCCGCGAACCGCCCGCAGAAGGAGTTCTTCACCTTCGCCACCGAGCGCGGCGACACGCTCAACGCCTACATCGTCAAACCCCGCGGCTTCGACCCTTCGCACCGCTACCCCGTCCTGCTGACGCAGTATTCGGGTCCCGGTTCGCAGTCGGTGCGCGACCGCTGGTCGCTCGACTGGGAGGACGCGCTGGCCGACAAGGGCTATATCGTGGTCTGCGCCGACGGACGCGGCACGGGTTTCCGGGGCGAGAAATTCAAGAAACAGACCTACGGACGGCTGGGCGCGCTCGAAGTCGAGGATCAGCTCTCGCTGGCCCGCTACATGGCGGCGCAGCCCTATGCCGACCCGGCGCGCATCGGCATCTACGGCTGGTCCTACGGCGGATTCATGGCCCTGAGCTGCGCGCTCAAAGGGCACGGACTGTTCAAAATGGCAATCGCCGTGGCGCCCGTCACTTCGTGGCGCTACTACGACTCGATCTACACCGAAATCTACAACAACCTGCCGCAGTACAACGCTTCGGGTTACGACGACAACTCGCCGATCAACTTCGCCCGGATGCTCGACGACACCAAGACCCGCCTGCTGATCATCCACGGCACGGCCGACGACAACGTCCACTTCCAGAACACCGTCGAGATGACCCGCGCCCTGAACCGCTGCGGCAAGCAGTACGACATGATGGTCTACCCCGACCAGAACCACTCGATGCAGCCCCACGACACGTCGAACGTACGGCAGAAAATGATCCGCTACACGCTGGACAACCTTTAAAACGAGACGATATGGAACGGATGCTCTTCATCGAAACACCCGTCGGAAAGCTCGGCATCACGGCTTCGGACGAAGCCGTCACCCGCATCTTCTTCAGCCGCGAATACCGCAACCGGCGCAGACCGCGCAATGCCCCGGAGGCGTGCACGCCGGAAACGGCCGGTCCCCTGCTCCTGCAGGCGGCGGCCGAGCTGGCCGAATACTTCGCAGGAACGCGCCGCGAGTTCACCCTCCCGCTGGCGCCCGCCGGCACTCCGTTCCAGCAAGCCGTGTGGGAGGCCCTGAGGACGATCCCTTATGGCGAGACCCGCACCTACGGCCAGATCGCGGCGCAGATCGGCCGCCCGACGGCCTGCCGCGCGGTAGGCATGGCCAACAACCGCAACCCGATCGCCATCGTCGTCCCCTGCCACCGCGTGGTCGGCAGCACGGGCGCACTGGTCGGCTATGCCGGAGGTCTGGGCGTGAAAACCCACCTGCTGAATCTCGAAAAAGCCCACGAAGACTGACGGCGCGACGGCCCCTGACAACGGCAGGTGCCCGATTTCCAAAAGCACACGAGACGACATCAGCCGGGCAACGGAAACAGCGGCAGGCCCGCCGGAACCACGCAAGCAAAAAAACTCATCCGCACGAAAAGAGGGCGGCATCCGCAGAAGATGCCGCCCTCTTTTTCCATTCACCCCGTCAAAGCCCGAACGCGAAAGCGTTTATGCCGTCGTATACGGCGCTGACGACTCCCAGCAGCAGGACGCCCGCCATGCAGAGCGCGAGACTGATGCGGGTATAGCGGTCGCTGCGGAACGGCGCGACGGGCGCATCGTTCGGAGTGATATACATCGCCTTGACCACCAGCAGGTAGTAATAGAGCGAGACGACCGTATTGATCAGCGCGATGAACACCAGCAGGTGGAAGCCGCCTTTGAACGCCGCGGCGAAGACGAAGAACTTCGAGAAGAACCCGGCAAAGGGCGGAATGCCCGCCAGCGAGAAGAGCGCGAGGGTCATCATCAGCGCCAGCTTGGGATTGGTGCGGTACAGCCCGTTGTAATCTTCGATCCCGACCTTGCCGCCGCTATGCTGCTCGACCGTCGAAACGACACCGAAAACCGCGAGGTTCGCGGCCATGTAAACCAGCACGTAGAAGACCAGCGAAGTCATGCCGAAGGCGCTCCCGCCGATCACGGCCAGCATGATGTAACCGGCCTGCGAGATGGACGAGAAGGCGAGGAAGCGTTTCAGGTCCTTCTGCCGGATGGCGAAGAGGTTCGCCACCGTGATCGACAGCACCGTCACGGCATAGAGCAGCGTCTGCCACTGCCCGATCATCGGCCCGAAGACCTTCATCAGCACGGTCATCAGCACGAACGCCGCCGAGCCTTTCGACACCACCGACAGGTAGGAGGTCACCGTCGTCGGCGCGCCCTGATAGGTGTCGGCGGTCCAGAGGTGGAACGGGACCAGCGAAATCTTGAACCCCAGCCCCGCGAAGAAGAAGAAGACCATGGCCATGATCTGCAGCGGCGAACCCGTAATGCGCGCCGCCATGTCGTCGAAATAGAGCGTCCCGGTCGTCCCGTAGAAGAACGAGATTCCATAGAGCATCAGCCCGCTGGCGAAGAGGGCGCAGAGGATGTACTTCGCACCCGCCTCGGCCGAATAACGCTTGTACTTGTCGAACGCCACCAGACAGGCCATCGGCACCGAAGCCAGCTCCATGCCGATAAAGAAAAGCAGGAAGTTGCCCGCGCCGACCATCAGATACATGCCCAGCAGCGTCGAGAGGGTCAGGATGTAGAACTCGCCCTGCTTGTGGGCCGTATCCCCGCGGCGCAGCCACGCATCGGCCTGCAGGAAGACGATCAGCGTCCCGACGGTCAGCACGCTCTTGACGATGGAGTGCATCGGCACGTACTGGAACATACCCCCGAACACTTCGCCCGGAGTCCCCGGAACGACATTGACCGCGACCTGCAGCGCGAGCAGTCCGCAGGCGACGGCCGAAAACCGGCGGCGTCCCCGCTCCCCCGCGATCAGGTCATAGAGAAACAGCAGGACGATCACCGCGATGAGCGTCACTTCGGCCTGCATAAAGGTAAATATGTTGCTGTAATCCATAATCGCTTAACTCATTAATTGTGCAATGATGCCTGTCACGCTCTCCCGGATCATGTCGCTCACCCACAGCGGCGCGAGACCCATGCCGGCGATGGCGGCGACGAGACAGACGACCGACAGCCGCTCGTCCCACGTGGCGTCCGTCAGTTTGAGGTGGTGTTCGTCGGTGCAGGTGCCGTAAATAATTTTCCCCACCACCCGCAGGATGTAAACCGCCGTAATCACGATGCTCGTGCAGGCGATGATCGTCACGACGCGGTGGAACGTGTCGTCGTTCATGAACGCGCCGTTGAAGATGGTCATTTCGGCCACGAAGCCGCTCAGCCCCGGCAGTCCGAGGTTCGCAAGACCCGCGATGACGTACCCCACCGCAAGGAAGGGCATGACCTTCATCAGGCCACTCAGCTCGCGGATGTCGCGCGTATGCGTACGGCCGTAAATCATGCCGATCAGGGCGAAGAAGAGGGCCGTCATCAGGCCGTGGCTCAGCATCTGCAGAATCGCTCCCGTTCCGGCCGTGGTGTTCATCATCAGAATGGCGAAGAGCACCAGCCCGCAGTGCGACACCGACGAATAGGCGTTGATGTATTTGAGGTCGGTCTGCACGCAGGCCGCAAAAGCCCCGTAGACGACCGAGATCGTCGTCAGGACGATGAATATCCAGCTCAGTTCGTGCGCCGCCTCAGGCATCAGGTACATCGCCACGCGGAAACAGCCGTAACCGCCCAGCTTCATCAGCACCCCGGCATGGAGCATCGACACCGCCGTCGGAGCCGAAGCATGGCCGTCGGGACTCCACGTATGGAACGGGAACAGCGCGCCCAGCACGCCGAACCCGACGAAGACCAGCGGAAACCAGACATACTGCTGCGCGAGCGGAATGCTGTGCAGCTGCGCGATTTCCAGAATATTCATCGTCGTCGCCCCGGCGCCGAAATAGATGCCCAGAATGCCGATCAGCAGCAGCGCCGAACTGCCCATGAGCATCAGCGTCAGCTTCATGGCGGCATACTCCTTGCGGCCGCTGCCCCAGACGCCTATCAGCAGGTACATCGGGATCAGCGCCACCTCGTAGAACATGAACATCGTGAAGAGGTCCACCGAGATAAAGAACCCGAAAACGCCGACGCTCAGCAGGCAGAACCAGAGGAAGTACTCCTTGATCTGCGTTTGCATCCGCCACGAAGCGAACGTACCCGTAAATACGATGACGGCCGACAGCAGCAGCATGGCGACCGAGATGCCGTCCACGCCCACCGCATAGTGGATATCGAGCGGAGCGTACCACACATGGCTCGCGGTAAAGAGCATGGCGGCCGTCTCGCCCGCTTCGCGCAGGCCGAGGTAGCGCACCACCAGCGCCGCCGCCAGCAACAGCAGCAGCGAAGACCCCGCCACCATCACGGCACGGATCTGCCGCGTCGATTTCGACAGCCAAAGCCCCAGCATCATCAGCAGCGGAATAGCGGGAAACAAGGATAACATATTCATAACAACTTCAAATTAACGGATTAACAGCAGGATGATCGTAAAGCCCAGCGCCCCGCCGAGGAACCAGATGCAGTAACGCTGCACGCTGCCGCTCTGCATGTCGCGGATCGCGTACGCCGCGCCGCCGGCCGCCCTTGCCAGCAGATTCATAAAGCCGTCCACGACGTGGCGGTCGAACCACGCGATCGGGGTCGAAACAAAGCGGAAGATCACCTTGTGGGTGACGAACTGATAAACGTCGTCGATATAGAACCGGTTATAGGCCGCCCTGTGCAGGCCGCGGAACCGCAGGGCCAGCCGGTCGGCAACGGGCTGCCGCTCGCGCAGGTACATCCACGTGGCCAGCGCAATGCCCGCGGCGGCCACGCAAAGGCTCACGCCCGCCACGCGCCAGTCGATATGGATGGTGTACGACATGCCGTCGCTGCTGACGAACTTTCCGAACGGGATCGCGCCCCCGACGAGCGTCACCGCCGCCAGAAACACCAGCGGCAGGGTCATCGTCAGCGGAGCCTCATGCGGCCTGTGCGCGGCATGCAGCTCCCGGTTCTCGCGTCCCCAGAAGATATTGTAGTACAGGCGGAACATGTAGAACGCCGTCAGTCCGGCAATGGCGGTCATCAGCCACCCCATCGCGGGGCTGAACGCGAAGCAGGCCGTCAGAATCTCGTCTTTCGAGAAGAAACCGCTCAGAGGCCAGATGCCGGCAATGGCGAGACAGGCGACGAGGAACGTGGCGTGCGTCACGGGCATATACCTGCGCAGGCCGCCCATGGCCGACATTTCGTTGGAGTGGACGGCGTGGATGATACATCCGGCGCTGAGGAACAGCAGGGCCTTGAACATGGCGTGGGTGAAGAGGTGGAACATCGAAGCCATGTACCCCAGCCCGCCCGCATGCGGATCGGCCGAGGTGCAGACGCCCAGCGCCACGATCATAAAACCGATCTGCGAAATGGTGCTGAACGCCAGCACGCGCTTGATATCGCTTTGGACGCAGGCCACCACGGCGGCGTACAGCGCCGTAAAGGCACCGATATAGGCCGTCCAGTGGAGCACTTCGGGCGCATAGCCGATAAAAAGCGGGAACATGCGCGCCACGAGGTAGACGCCCGCCACGACCATCGTCGCGGCATGAATCAGCGCCGACACGGGCGTCGGGCCTTCCATGGCGTCGGGCAGCCAGATGTGGAGCGGGAACATGGCGCTCTTGCCCGCGCCGCCGATGAACATCAGCCCCAGCGCCAGCGGGATCATCGTCCCGGCGGCGGCCAGCAGCCGCACCTCCGGCGTAAAGGAGAACGTCCCGGCGTAATAGCCGTAGAAGAGGATTCCGACGAGGAATCCCAGATCGGCGAAGCGCGTCACGATAAAGGCCTTCTTCGACGCGGCGACGGCCTCCTTCTTCGTATAGTAGAAGCCGATCAGCAGATAAGAGCTGACGCCCACCAGCTCCCAGAACAGGTACATCTGGAAAATATTGGTCGCCACCACAAGTCCCATCATACTCATCGTAAACAGCGACAGGAACGCATAGTAGCGCTGGAAACCCCGTTCGCCCTTCATGTAACCCAGCGAGTAGACATGCACCATCAGCGAGACGGTCGAGATCACCACGAGCATCATCACCGAAATCGGGTCCAGCAGGATGCCCATGTCGATATGCAGCGTACGGCTGATCGGCAGCCAGACCGTATTCCACGGAATCAGCGTCGGGAACGCCCCGGCGGCATCGCGTCCGGCCGTGAAGTATTCGAACGCCGTGCAGCAGCTCAGCAGCGTCACCACCCCCAGCACCGCCGTGCCGACGAGGCCCGCCGCCGCGGGCTTGAGCTTCATGCCGGCCAAGCCTAAGAAGAGGAAGCTCAGCAGGGGCAGCAGCAGAATCAGAATCGTATATTCCATAAGAGTCGTTTTTCGTTTTCGGCTACCACTTCATCTCCCGCAGGCTCTTGACCTCGATATTGCGGATGTTGCGGTAAATATTGATGATGATGGCGATGGCGACGGCCGTCTCCGCGGCGCTGATCCCGATGGCGAACAGCGTAAAGAAGAACCCTTCCAGCTGTTCCGGGAAGAGGAACCGGTTGAAGACGACGAAGTTGATATCGACCGAATTGAGGATCAGCTCGACGGAGATCAGCATCGCCAGCAGGTTGCGGCGCGTGACGAATCCGTAAATTCCCACGAACATCATGATCGTGGAGAGGACGAGGTAATATTCCATGTGTATCATAGCCGTACTTTTTTAGCGTTTGCGTGCGATGAGGATTCCGCCGACGATGCAGGCCAGCAGCAGGATGCTGATGACCTCGAACGGCAGCACGTAGCCGTACTTGCCGCTGCTCATCAGCGCATGGCCGATGGTCTGCACGTGCAGTTCGCCGTGGACGAAATGCGAGGGCCTGAAATCGTGTCCGAGCGTCACATAAAGGCAGACGCCGAGACTCAGCAGCGTCGCGGCCAGCCCCACGAAGAGTTTATATCCCTTCAGGTCCTCCGACTTGTCGCCCTGACTCGACGTCAAAAGGATCGAAAAGACGTACAGCACCGTGATGCCGCCGGCATAGATCAGCAGCTGCACCGCGCCGAGGAACGAATAGTTGAGCTGGAAATAGATGCCCGCCGTACCGAACAGCACGAACAGCAGGTAGGTCGCCGCGCGCAGGATGCGCTTGGTCGTCACAGCCAGCAGAGCGCTCACGGCCGTGAAGACCGCCAGCACCGTAAAGACGATTAATTCGAGTGTTATCTCCATGGCTTACTGTTTATTCAGGGTTTTGACCAGCTTTTCGCGCGTGTAGACCGCATGTTCGAAGTCGGTCGAGAAACGGATCGCCCCGGTCGGGCAGGCATTGACGCACAGACGGCAGAACATGCACGCCCCCAGATCGTACTCGTAGAGCACCAGCCGCTTGCGGCTCTTGCCCGTTTCGGGATCGGCGACCATTTCGGTCGTGATGCGGATGGTGCCGTTGGGACACGCCGACTGGCACAGGCCGCAGGCGATACACTTGTTCCGGCCCTCGGCGTCGTGCGGCATAGTCAGTTCGCCGCAGAAGCGGTCGAACATCCTGAGCGTGGCGCGGTTCTCCGGATACTGCTCGGTGACCTTGGGCGTGAAAAATTCGCGGCCCGTCACCTTGAGTCCCGTCAGCAGGGAACCCAGTCCGTGAAAGAATCCTTTGATATAGCTTTTCATGGCTAAAAATGCAGTTTAAATACAACGACAACGACCATCAGCAGCAGGTTGGCCAGTCCGATCGGCACCAGATACTTCCATTCGAGCGTCAGTATCTGGTCGATACGCAGGCGCGGGAATGTCCACTTGATCCACATCAGCAGCCACACCACGAAGAACGCCTTGCCGAAGAACCAGACGAAGCCCGGAATGTAGTCCATCGCGGCGTTGAAGCCCTCCCAGCCGGAGATATGCAGCGGCATCCAGCCTCCGAGGAAGATCGTGGCGGCCACGCCCGCGACGATAAACAGATTGACGAATTCGGCGACGTAGAAGAGTCCGAAGTGCATGCCCGAATACTCGGTGTGATACCCCGCCGTCAGCTCCGACTCGGCTTCCGGCAGGTCGAACGGGCCGCGGTTCACCTCGGCGTTGCCCGCGATCAGGTAGATCACGAAGGCGATCAGCGCCGGAATATGCCCCTTGAAGATGAACCAGCCGTCGGCCTGCCGGGCCACGATCTCGGAGAACTGCATGGTGTCGGTCAGCACGATGATCGTCAGGATCGAAAGGCCGATCGAAAGCTCGTACGAAATCATCTGCGCGCCGCTCCGCATGGCGCCGATGAGCGAATACTTGTTGTTGGAACTCCACCCCGCCAGCAGGATGCCGACCACGCCGATCGACGACGCGGCCATCATGAAGAAGACGCCCACGTTGAAGTCCAGCACCTCCAGCCCCTTGTTCACGGGCAGGCAGGCGAACGCCAGCACCGACGCCAGAATGACGATGTAGGGCGCGAGGTTGTAGAGGAACTTGTCCGAACGGCGGATGGTGATGATCTCCTTGGTGAGCATTTTGAATACGTCGCAGATGACCTGCAGCGTGCCCCACGGCCCCACGCGCACCGGTCCCAGACGGCACTGGAAAGCCGCGCAGACCTTGCGCTCCATGAAGATCATCAGGATGGCGATCACCGTATACATCAGCAGCAGGCAGACGCCGACGATCACGCACTCCAGAAAGACCGCCAGTCCGAGGGGCATCAGCGACGTGAGCAGCCCGTGAATCCAGCTCGTTACTATACTAAAATCAAACATATCTGTAAGTTTTTCCTTTTTCAATCCGTTTTCCGCTCTCCCCGGCTGCAATTCACGGTCTCTGGCCGTGTTTACAAGTCTGCCCCTCCCCTAAATCCCCTTCTCGGAGGGGACTTATCCGCCTGCGGCGGAAAAAACATCGGGAAGAGCCGGCACCGACCGGCGAAACTTTCAACCTGTCACCGGTCTATATCGGGCACGACGTAATCGAGCGTGCCTCCGATGGCGATCAGGTCGGCGATCTTCGTCCCCTTCGCTATGGTTTCGAGACACGACACCAGCGGCAGTCCCGTCGAACGGAACTTCATGCGGTAAGGCGACTTGTCGCCCCGGCTCTCGATAAACACGCCGAATTCGCCGCGGCTCCCCTCGACGGCGGCGTAGTAGCTGCCTTCGGGAATGCGGATCACCGGCTTCATCTTCAGCTGGTATTCCCCTTCGGGAATATTGTCGATCAGCTGTTCGACGATGTTCATGCTCTGCTCGATCTCGCGCATGCGTACCATGTAGCGGGCGAAACAGTCGCCCTCGGTGAAGAGCACCTCCTCGAAATCGACCTTGCCGTACATGGCGTAGGGATGCCGCTTGCGCACGTCGCAGGCCCAGCCGGCGGCGCGTCCCGTGCCGCCCGTGGCGCCGAACGAGATCGCATCCTCACGGGTCAGCACGCCCGTTCCCTTCAGACGCTCCTGCGCGATGACGTTGCCCGTGAATATTTCGTGGTATTCGCGCAGCAGCGGACGCATATAGGCGATGAACTCCTTGACCTTGCGCACGAATTCGGGATGGATGTCGGCCTGCACGCCGCCGATGGTGTTGTAGGTCTGTATCAGGCGGCCTCCCGTGGTCTGCTCCAGAATGTCAAGCACCTTCTCACGGTCGCGGAACCCGTAGAAGAACGCCGTCAAAGCCCCCATGTCCATACAGAGACACGCGAAGAACAGCAGGTGCGAATCGATGCGCTGCAGCTCGTCCATGATCGTGCGGATATACTGCACCCGCTCCGACACCTCGACGCCCAGCCCCTTCTCGATGCACATGCAGAGCGCATGGCGGTTCTGCGCGGCCCCCAGATAATCCAGCCGGTCCGTAAGGGCCAGCGTCTGGGGATAGGTCAGCCCCTCGCACAGCTTCTCGATGCCGCGGTGGATATAACCGCAGTGCACGTCGAGCTTCTTGATGATCTCGCCCTCCAGCGACACCCGGAAGCGCAGCACGCCGTGCGTCGCAGGGTGCTGGGGACCGACGTTGATGACGTATTCGTCCTCTTCGAAGAGCACGTTGCGCTTGCGGATAAAACTGCCGTCGGAGGTCAGCTCGAAACTCGGAGCGCTGTCCTTCGACACCTCGTTGGTCATGCGCAGCGGATTGAGCGCCGGATCGTAATCCTTGCGCAGAGGATACCCCACCCAGTCGTCGCGCAGGAACAGCCGCCGCATGTCGGGATGGTTCAGAAACCCGATGCCGAAATAGTCGAACACCTCGCGTTCGTTCAGCTCGGCGGCCTTCCACAAATCGCAGATCGAGGGCAGGCCGCATTTCTCGCGGCTCGGCGTCAGCGTCCGCAGGACGACGTTTTCGCCCGTGGCGGTGGCTTCGAGGTGATAGACGGCTCCGAAGCCCTCTTCGCCCCAGTCCATGCCCGTCAGACTGCGCAGGAAATCGAATCCCTCGGCCCTGAGCCGGGCGGCCAGATCGTGAAACTTCTCCGCGGGCACGGTCCACATGCCGTCGCCCGCCTCGGACCATACGGCCTGAGGTTCCCATGCCGTTATCTTGTCTTTCAGCGTCATACTCATTGCTTTTCTCCTCCTTCCACATTCAAATCGTTCCGCTCCGAGGTCAGGTCGCGGCGCAGCAGCTCTTCATACTCTTCGCGGCCGATCTGCTTGTTCACCCCGCCGAAGAAACGCTGCAGCTTCACTTTGCGCTGCAGCTGCATCAGGCCGTAAAGCATCGCTTCGGGCCGCGGCGGACAGCCGGGTATATAGACATCGACGGGCAGAATCCTGTCCACGCCGTTCAGCACGTGGTACGACTTCTTGAAGGGTCCGCCGCTGATGGCGCAGCCGCCCACGGCGATCACGTACTTCGGATCGGCCATCTGGTCGTAAAGGCGCCTGAGCACCGGGGCCATTTTGTGGGTGATGGTGCCGGCGACCATGATGAAGTCGGCCTGACGCGGCGAGGCGCGGGCCACTTCAAACCCGAACCGAGCAAAATCGTAACGCGCCGCGCCCACGGCCATGAACTCGATGCCGCAGCAGCTCGTGGCGAAGGTCAGCGGCCACAGGCTGTTGCTGCGGCCCCATTCGATCAGCTCGTCCAGACAGCCCACGATCACGTTCGTATTGTTGTCGCGCAGTTCGGCGACCATCTTTTCGAGGTATTCGTTGTCGTTGAAATCTTCGTATTTCATCGACTTGATCTTCGGTTCTCTCTTTATTTCCATTCCAAAGCTCCTTTCCGCCATGCGTACGCAAGGCCCAAAATCAGGACGACCAAAAAGAAGAGGATGCTCACCAGTCCGTATACGCCCAGCTCCTGCACGACGACGGCCCACGAAAAGAGGAACACCGTCTCAACGTCGAACATCAGGAACAGGATCGCAAAGAGGTAGTAACCCACCTTGAACTGCATCCACGACCGGCCCCGTGTCGGGATGCCGCACTCATACGCTTCGCCCTTCTGGGGGTTGTACGAACGCGGCGACACGGCGCGGGCGATACCCAGCGCGACTGCGACCAGCGCAATGGCCGTAAGGATGACGACCACCAATAGCGTGAAATACATAACCTGTTATTTTACGAATTTATATTCCGGAACACGAAAAACGGGCATGCCCCCGGCGGACGGGACGTCGCGGCCGGAAACCATGCGGCTGGCAAAAAGGGACAGCCGGGGCTAAATCAGAATCCGCCCCAGAGAAAAGATGTAGTAATCGACCGGCTTGGAATAGAGCGCGCCGCGGTCCGAGAGCGCCGAATTTTGCTGCGCCACGGCTTCCGCCGCAGCCGAACGGGCATAGAAACGATGCCGCACGATGGCCTTATGCTCCGAAGAGTGGGCCGGAATCTCGATCGAAGCGTCGCCCGAAAGCATTACGGCGGCCGTGAAATAATTCTGCGCCGTAACGGGTGCATGGAGTGCGGCCTGCGGACTCATTCCGGGCTGTACCCGGCATGCGCCTCCCTGCGGCGTCGCACCGTCGAGACTTCCCGCCAGCACGAAGAGCAGCACGAACAGCGCATATTGAATTCTCTCCAGCATTATCGACAAAACAATTTCAGCGCAGCGAATATACGCTCTTTCCCGCTGAAAAGCTACCTTTCAGACGAAAAAATGCACAAAATGATGAATTTTGGCTACAAAAGTGTCAAACCGACCTGATTGCCGGACGACGGACCTCCGCCGACAAAAGTCAAGACCGAAAAAAAGCTCCCCGCATTTCTGCGGGGAGCCTCCGTTAACATTCGGACCGGATTGCGGTTATTCGTTCCGGCCGTAGATATACAACTCCGTGATGTCGGGCGAATAGGCGCTGCCCTTCGTGCCGACCCACTTGACATAGCGGGCGTTGCAGGGTTTGAGCAGCTGAACGTAGTTGGTTGCGCCATAGCCTCTGTTGGGAGCCTCGGCCTGCCGGAGCTCTCCGTGCGGCGTCCAGTTCTCCCCGTCTTCCGACGTCGAAAGCTCGAAGTACTCGCCCATGTAGCCGATACTTCCGTAAGCCTGAATATCAAAACCGGCGACCCACTGCGAGGTCTTCATGTCGATCGTAAGTTCGAGCGAGGGATCGCTCCAAGTATAAATATCGGTAGACGAGCTTCCGTCCCAGAGAGCGGTATTGGCATCCGGCCATGCGCTGCCGTTGGTTTGCACGGTCCATCCGCTCGTCGGATACTTCTGCCACGACGGATCGGCCGCGGACAGGAAAGTCAGGAGATCGGACTTCTTCACGATCGAAATCGCAACGCCGGCATCCTCCGGATCGACGGCGGCCCCGGCGGTATCGCCGACCAGCTCGGCCGTGAGCTGTACCGGGAAAGTGCCGAGTTCTTCGTCCGCTTCGAGGAAGTCGTCCGTCACCGACCACGTCGTTGCGTCCGACTCTTTCGCCCCGGCCGGAATCGTCACCTCGGCAGCGGGCGTAAAGCGCTCGTCATCGGCAAATCCTTCGGGAATGCCCGCCGATTTCACGACGAACTTCGTATCCTCCAGCACGGGACGGTCCACCACGACCTTCACGTCATATGTTATCGGATCTTCGTTGACGATCGCACCGTCGATGAAGTTGCGTTTGAAAGTCACGGCATTGCCCTCGACGCCCACGAGCGACGCGACAGCGACATAGGCAGCCTTTTCGATCACCATCTTCGCCTCGCCGTCCACCACGGGAACCTGCGAACCGCGCGCTTCGACCACACGCACGCCCAGCTCGTAGGTCACAGGCCCGAACACATTCTCCATGAAGTCGTAGTTCTCCTCGATCATCCTTACCGAGACTGCCGCCGTAGTGCTGCCGGCGGGAATCACCAGCTCGCGCGCACTGATTTCGACCAGCTCGGCCGGTACGTTGGTGATAATAGGCTCCACGCGGACGACCGTCTCTTCGGGGCTGGCCTGCGCAAGGGCAATGGTATACTCGCCCGAAAGCGAACCGGCGAGATTCAGCACGCCTTCATTATCGTAAGTTCCCGCGAAAGTCGCCACCCGGTCCGTAGTACCGGAGATCGTTGCGCCGACCGGCGTTTCGGGGTAGCCCGCCAGATCGACCTCCTCGTCGGCGCGGCAGCCGGTGAAGAGCGCTGCGCCGCCCGCGAGGGCGAAAAGCAGCGCATATTTATACATGTTTTTCATCGTTTACTGTTTTTCGGTTAATATCGCCTCGCAGGCAGGGCCGCACCCCGCCCGCAAGGCGGAATCGAATCAATAGTTCGGCCACTCAGGCTGCGCCGGACGCGAATAGGTGTCCGGCAGGTCCTCAGGATAATTATAGCGCGTGGTGTCGGCGAACTTGTAGAAGTGCTCCGGTTCCTTGAGCGGCGATCCGTAGAGAGTTTCGGGACCCTTGTTCAGCCGGTTGACGAAAATATTGCGCCAAGCATTCTTATCCACCCTGCCGTTGGTATTCTTCAGCGGGTCGGGCGCGAAGCCCATGAACCAGCCCTTGCCGGTCGTCGGATTGAGCATTCCCTCGGCGACGCCGCTGGTGAAGTTGCCGCCCGTACCGCGGTTGAACTCCATCGAGATGGCCGAGCACTGCTTCTGGGTCATGTTGCCCTTGGGCGAGGTGGACTGACCGTAATCGCCCACGGCGATATCGACCCACTCCGCAATGTCCTGTCCCTCGATCTCGGTCGGCCAGCTGCTGATATGGAACGAAGAGTAGCAGTAGGCGACCACAAGCTTGTCGGGCATCGCCTTCTTCGATTCGTAGGCCAGACGGGCCGCCCGCGCCGAGCTGCGCGAAGCATAGTAGGGATTCGAAAGATCGGGAGCGTTCGAATACTCGTCGTCGAAGCATACGCCGTCGATATTGTATGTTTCGCAGAACGTGGCCAGCTCCTTGGCGAACATCTGGCATCCGTAGTCGGAAAGTTGCGCCACACCCGACTGGTCGTGGTTGCCCAGCACGCACATGATCACCTTCATACCGCGCTTGCGCAGCGGCTGGATGAAGGCTTCGTTGTTATCCATCCAGTACTGGGTCTGCGGATTGAGGCTCAGGAACGGAGCGTTGCGGTCCGCATGGTGGTTGATGTTGCCCGAAAAGAGGCAGACCACATCCCACAGCAGGCGGCCGTCTTCGAGTTCGAACGTCAGGGCGTTGAGCGGATTGACGTCGTTGACCTCGAAGAACAGGAAGCCTTTCGGCAGGTCGTCGCCCTTGTAACAGGTAGGCATCGAGGTCATATCCTTCACCACGTAGAAACAATGGCTCTCCTTGAGGATCACGCCGTCGGCTTCGAGGGCTACGGGGATCAGATATCCCCGGCCGGCTGCAAGCCCTTCGGCAGCCTCGACGGTCATTTCGACCGTAAGTTCGACATTGCGGCCAGCGGCGGCAAAGAGACCGTCGTTGGCAAAAGTCACCTTGTCGGCCGGATAAAGCGTATAATCCGTACCGTTGGCCTTGTTGTACTGCCCCGCGTCATAGGAGGTATCGAACTTGGCCCTAGCCGTGAACCCCTCGGCGGGGGCTTTGGTCAACACCAGACGCAGGTCGGCGGTGTAGGTCTCCTTCCACAATTCGACGGTGGTGTTCGACTTCCCGGAATTGAGGTCCTGCAGCACGGCGCCCGTTTCATTGAGGCCCGTTTCGATCGAGCCGGCGCCGTCCCACTCGCCGACCGTGACATCGTCCGTGCAGGAGACGAACGCAGCGGAGTAGAGCAAGGCTGCGGCTGCGGCGAGAATACCGGATTTGAAATATCTCGTTTTCATGCGTAATAGCTGTTATTGGTTATTTTACTTCAGGAAGAGTTACGGGAATCCAAGTCGGCGTGCCGCCCACGGCAGAGAGATTCGTGCCGTTCGCATGGTCGATGATCGTCGAACCGGAACCCTCGTTGAATTTCCAGTAGGCCACCAGCCCCTCGCTTTCGGGGCTGACACCGTACATGTTGCCGGCGATCTGCTCCGGCGTACGGGCCACGCTCCAAACGCGCAGCTCGGAAATCTCTCCGGGGATGTAACGCTCCTCGTTGTACGACTTGCCGACGTAACAGTTGCTGGTCAGCGTAACCGATCCGCTCATCTTCTGATTGGAGTAGGCCACCTGCTTGCCGTTCTGGTAATAGATACGCTCGCCGTTTACGGCGTCCCAAACCACGGCGATATGCACCCACTCATTGACCGGAAGCCCCGGAGCGGCATTGGCTGCGGGCCAGTTGCCGCCGTTGGCCGATCCCGTCGCCAGCTGGAGCTGGTCGCGCGGACGGTCGGCGTCGCCGATGCGCACGAGGAAGTTGCCTTCGATACCGAATACCGAGCTGAGGGCGTCGCCGCGGCCGTCGGTCCAGTCGGCGCTGCGCAGCAGGGCCTCGATGGTGACCTGCTTCATGCCGCTGACGAGCGGTTTAGCGTCGGCCGACCAGCTGACCGGGAAGTTCATCCACGCGATGCTGGCCACCACGTTGATCATCGCACCCTGACGGGCCACGAAGTAGACCGTACTGCGGCTGTCGAGCAGATCCACGCCATTGCACGAAGTGACCGTCACGGGCAGCACGTAACGCAGGCTGCCGTCGAGCGTATTGATGTCCTTGAACACGATCTCTATCGCGTCGCCGCTCACCTGACCGGCCGCAATGTCGATCCGATTGGAAGAGAGTTCGTAGCATTCGGCGGGAAGCGCCACGGCGTTGTCGCCATAGATCATGTTGTAGGCGGCTACCTGCGACGGATCGGCCCCGATCGTCACGGCGACCTGCTGCGCGGCAGGCTTGGCCAGACGCGACTCGATCGTCTTGGTATATCCCGGCGTGTCGCTCTTGATCAGCAGGTCGTCGGACAGAATGGTCGAGGTGATATAGAACTTGTTATCGAAACGATGCTTCTCGACATCCTCGTTCTTGCAGCCGGTAAAAGCGACTGCGGCGAGCGCCGAGAGAACCAATAAGCATTTGTTGTATTTCATGGCTGTCAGTTTTTAGATGGAGGGGTTCATAATGCCGATCGCCTCGCGGGTCTTGGCCCACACCTTGGCGGGGTTGTAATAGTCGTACTGGACATCCTCGATCAGCAGCCCCGCACGGGTATAGCCCGGCGAAGGGAGCGTCACCCATCCGGCCCAAGCCTCGATCGCCTCGACCGTATCGCCGAAGGCATCGACCATGCCGGTATAACCGAACTCCTTCTTGTCGTCGCCGGGACGGGTGGTCTGGGCCGTCACGATCAGACGGTCGGCCGGCACGCCGGCAACGCTGACTGCGGTAAGAGCCGAGAACGACATCTCGTCGAGCGTCTTCACGTCATTGGTCGGCAGGATGATGTAGGCGCACTCGTCCAGCAGCGGCATATTCGCCTCCGTAACGGCTCCGGTGAAGCCGCGGAAGACGAGCGCATGCGAGGGATGAGCCTCGTGCCAAGCGCGGATCGGCGCGAAGAGCGCTTCCTGACGGGCCGTATAGACGGCCAGCGCCTCGTCCTGCATGCTGCCTACGGCCTTGCCCGTGTAGGTGAAGATGAAGCCGTCGTAGCCCCAGCGGTCTACCAGCGCGATCTGCTCGCCGACACGGCCGCCGAGATAAGCCAGCGCATCGTCCTCGCTGAGCGTGGGGTCCGCCTTCAGCACCTGCGTCCAGTCGTTTTCGAATGTCTGCAGGTCGATATTGAAGAGGACGCGGGTCCCCTTCTCATGCACTTTCCGGATTTCATCGACAAGCGGCTGGCAGAGCACGGCCGGAACCGGGTTCACCACGATGAAGTCGACGCTGTCGGGTATCGCCGTGAAATGCTGCGTGCGATGGGTCGTCGCGGCGCCGTTTTCGGGAACGGTCATCGTAACGAACACCGCCTTGTGCGAACCGGCCTTGTACTCCCGGAGCGCCTGCATGTACCGGGCATACAATTCGGGATTCGTCTCCTCGAATGACGAATAGTTCACGTCGATCGCCTCAGGCTCGACGGCCTCGTGGCAACCGGCCATGAAAAGCACGGCTGCAAGGGGCAGGAAATATCTTTTGATGTTGATTTTCATAGTTTGACGGTTTTATAGGTTAGCGAATCCGGGGATTGCAATCCCACCACAGACGGGTGGACATTTTGTCCTGACCGCCCAGCCACTGATCCACGGCGGCCCGGATCGTTTCGCCGTTCGCCTCGTACTCCTCCAGCGGATAGGTCATACGTCGGGCGCCCAGCTGCAGATTGGTGATGTCGGGATTGTTGTTGACCACCACCGGGAACAGACGCGGATAGCCCGTACGACGGTAATCGGCCCACGCTTCGGTACCCAGCGGGAAGTTGGCGATCCACTTCTGGGTGATGATGCGTTCGAGGTTCTCTTCGAAAGCCGCCCCGTCGTTCCAAGGAATCGTGACCGTCGACTGGTTCGAACAGCTGTAGCCGAATGCCGGGTCTTCATAGCTGCCCGGAAGCGCCGTCGAAGCCATATAGGCCGTCAGCTGATCCGCGACGCCGCAACGCTCGAACGAGAGCCGGATACCCTCCTCGTAGAAGGTCCGCGCGTCGCCGCCCATCGCCCAGCCGCGCAAAGCGCCCTCGGCGCGCAGAAAGGCCACCTCCGAAGCGTTCATCCACATCAGCGACGTCGATGCCGTCACGTTATAACGCGAGAAGTTGTTGATACGCTCATCGTCGGGGATCTGAATGCCGTTGCGAAGACCGGCATAACCGCCTGCGGCGAAAGCGGACTCGTTGAAATAGCTCGCACGACGGGGATCGGCGTAACCGTTCATGAACGACGCGATATCGGCGGCGACGCGGTGGTCGCCCGCACCCGACTTATAGCTGAAGAAGCAGACGTAGAAGGGGTTGCCGTCCTTACCGAAGCCCGTGTACATGGCATTGCCGGAGTTGTCCTCGATCACGCCCAGCTCCGAGCTGACGGCCTCCTCGGCCAGTTGCTGCGGGGTACGACCGTCGTCGGTGGTAAAGTCCGTATAGACGATACGCATCGCCAGACGCAGCTTGAGCGAGTTGGCCAGACGGCCCCAGCGCTCCAGACTGCCGCCGTAAAGCCGGTCGGCATCGGTGGTTATCATGCCGGCACGGTTGCGCGTAAGCACCTCGACGGCAGCGTCCAGATCGGCGAACATGGCCTTGAAGACCTCTTTTTCAGAGTCCAGCGGCACCGGATCGGCGCCCGTGCCTACCTGCGTATAGGGAATCGGGCCGTAGGTGTCGGCGACGCGGTGTACGCCGGCGACCTTCACCACCTTCGCCACAGCGATGGCGTTCTGGTCTTCGGTCACCTTGCACAATTCCGTGAAGTTCGACATTTCATTGGTGTAGATAACCCGGTAAAATACCGGCGACCAGTTCGACTGAGGGTCGTAGGTCGAGAACTTTCCGGCGTTGAATCCGCTGTTCGCATCGGCGATATAGCCGCCGTAGGGGCCGCCCAGCAGCAGATCGGTGAACTGGCACTGGTTGACGTCGGCCGGAATGACCCAGCTCTGCATGGTGGTCATGAACGACCGCATGGCATAGCCGTCCCGCTCCATATCCTCTGCGGTGACCTCGTAGGGATTCCGGTTGATATCTTCGTAGTTGGCCGTGCAGGATGCCGCGCTGAGCGCTGCCGCCGCAAGGGCCACCGTCATATTCGATATATTGAATTTCATGGCGTTTTAGCTTATTAGAATTTGACACGCACGTTGAAGCCGATGCTGCGCAGCGAAGGCATCATGAAATAGTCGATGCCCTGATAGTAGTTGCTGGTGGTAGCGACCGCTTCGGGATCGAAAGGCGCCTTGTTGTAGAGCATCCACAAGTTACGGCCTACGATCGAGACGGTGATGTCACAAACGTCTCCCAGCTTCTTACGCGGGATCGTGTAGCCGATCGAAGCCTCCTGCAACCGCACGTTCGTTGCCGAATAGGTGTAGTACTGCGGAGTTGTATCGCCGTTGGCGACGGTCTGGTACCATTTCTGCGCATCGATCAGGTCGTTGCCGTTGAAAATGATGCCGCCCGCATCGCGCGCGTCGGCCGACGAGGCCGAAACGCCGTAGTAATCCATCACGGCCTGCGTGCGCGAAAAGACCACGCCGCCCAGACGGGCCGTGAGCAGGAACCCTAAATTGAAGTTGCGCCAGCGGAAGTCGTTGCGCCAAGCCAGATTGGCGTCGGGGAATACGGAGCCCAGCTTGATGAAATCCTTGGTCTGCGTCTTGTTGTCCACGAAGATGTTGCCGTCTATATCCTGATAGATATCGCCGTTCGAATCGCGGCGCAGGTCGGCGCGGGAATAGATGTCGCCCAGCGAGCCGCCCTCGCGCAGGATGAAGCGGACGTTGCCCATGCCTCCCACGTTCAGGTCGCCGATCGAAGTGACCTTGCCCGTATTGGGGTCGATCACCTCTTTGCCCAGCTTCATGATCTTGTTGCGGTTGGCGCTGGCCGTGAAGTTGCTGTCCCAAGAGAAGCGGTTCCACGTGTTCTTGTAACCCAGCGACATTTCGAAACCGCGGTTGCGCACCTCACCGTCCTGCTTGTAGACCTTGCTGTACATCGAACTTGCGGGAATACCCGTGTTGAACGTCTGGTTGACCGTACGGGTGTTATAGTACGAAATGTCGAAATTGAAATGTCTGAGGAAGCGCATCGTAAGACCGATTTCGAACGATTTGGTGCGTTCGGGTTTCAGATCGTAGAGCGGACTTTGGGACGAGAGGTTCCAGCTGTTGGTCGAAGAGTTCCACGAACGGGTCGGATTGGCATAAAAACGCGAGAAAGCCAGACCCACCGATGCGTACGACGCACGCAGCTTGACATAGGAGAGGTTCTTGGGCATGTTCGGGATGATCTCAGAGAGTACGACCGAAGCGCCGACCGACGGATAGAAGAACGAGGAGTTCACCGAGTTGGGACCCGCCAGCTGCGAAGGCCAGTCGTTGCGGCCCGTCACGGTCAGGTAATACGCCCCCTTGAAGCCCACCTCGGCCGAGAAGAAGACCGACTGCGACTGCTCGCGCCAGCCGATCTGCTCGCGGACGGGCTTCGAATTGGAAAGGTTGTAGACGTTGAACACGTTGGGAATGTTATTCGGCTCGTAGATGGCGTTGCCGTCCTTGTCGTAACCGGTCTGCTCTCCGTAGGCGATCGGGCCGCGGACTTTCGAGGCGTCGGAGCGCATGTCCGAGATCGAAGCGCCGACGTTGGCCTGCAGGCTCCAGTTCTCGCCGAAGGTCTTGTTGATGTTGACCATCACGTCGCCGTAAGTCTGACGGTCGTTGGTCTTGGTGATGCCGTAGAGACCGTTGGGCGACCCCTCGGTGCGCAGGTTGTTGGTCGATGCGTAGAGCTTCTCGGTATAGTCGCTGTTCGAGTTGTCCACCCGGATGCGGCCCAAAACCGAGAGCCAGTCGAGGATGTCGTAGGTCAGCGAGGCATTGATCATGTAGCGGTCCTTGCGGGTCTCGCGCAGGTTGCGGTAGCTGATCCAGTAGGGGTTCTGCATCTGATAGGTATCGGCGCCCATCGTCGGCCAATACTGCTCGTAGATGCCGCGCGAAGCGTTATAGCGCTCGTACATCTCGACATCCGCCCAGTCGTCACCGCGCGGAAAGAGGTAAGCCGACACCAGCGGGTTGGAGTAGACGCCCTGATTGACCATGTTCCGGTCTTTCTGGATGATGTAGCTGGCGCCCAGATCGAGCTGCATCTTGTCCTTGAGAAACGACGAGGTGTTGCGGAAAGTGAAGTTGTAACGGTCGTAACCGTTGTTGGGAATGATACCGCGCGAATTGACGGCGCCGGCCGACGCGTAGGTCTGGCTGCGCTCGTTGCCCGTCGAGAACGAGACTGTCTCGGTGCCCACGACACCCGTCTGGAAATAGTCGTCGGCAGGGTCGTAGCCCCTGTAATTGAACGCATTCAGACGTTCGCCCCACGAGTAGATGCCGTTGGAGGCTCCCGCCAGCTTGTCGCCCGTGCCGTAACGGGTCTGGAACATCGGCATCACGAAAGGCGTGAGGACTTCGGTGTTGCTCGTCACCGTCACGGTCGTCTGACCGGCCTTGCCGCGCTTGGTCGTGATGAGGATGGCGCCGTTGGCGGCATCCGAACCATAGAGTGCCGCGGCGGCTGCGCCCGACAGGACGGTCATCGACTCGATATCCTCAGGATTGAGGTCGGCGATGGCCTCCGAAGAGCCCTGCGAATCGAACTCCTCGCTGCCGTCGCTGCGGAAGTTGCACATCGGAATGCCGTCGATCACATACAGGGCGTTCGACGACTGCTCGATAGATTTCGAACCGCGCATCACGACCTTCGACGAACCGCCGACACCCGACGACGAGGCGTTGATGTTCAGACCGGCCACCTTGCCGTTGAGCGAATTGACGAAATTGACGTCTTTCACGGCCACGATATCCTCGGCGTTGATCTGCTGGGCATTATACGAGAGCGCCTTCTCCGAGCGCTTGATGCCGAGGGCCGTCACGACGACCGATTCGATCTCCGATGCGGCCTCGCGCAGCGTGATGTCGAACGAAGTGCGGTTGCCGACGGCGAGCGTCTGCGGCTCATAGCCCAGATAGCTCACTTCGAGCCATGCCGTCGAAGGTGCGGGCACCGAAAGGGTGAAGTGTCCGTCGGCGTCGGTCGTCGTTCCGGTGGAGGTGTCGCGGACGATGATCGTGGCGCCGATGACCGGCTGGCCGCTCCCGTCGCGGACATAACCTGCGACGGCCGCAGGCTGCTCGGCTTTCTTTACGGAGAGGATGATGCTCAGCGAACGGATGTCATAGGTCAGGTCCGCGCCCGCCACCATCCGGTTCAGAGCTTCCGTAAGCGGCACCGCCGTAACATCGAGGCTTGTGATACGGTCGGTCTTGACATCCGAACCCGTAACGAACAGATATTTGGTCTGCCGTTCGATCTCGGACATGATCTGGGACATCGGGACACGGTCCATCCGGATCGTAACTTGGGGCAGGCTGCGGTTCTGGGCCGCTGCCTGCGGAGACCAGATAGCGCAAAGACCAAGCATGAATAAAAAAGTAAATGACCTTTTCGCTTGTCTGATAAATGTTTTATTCATAAATTTGTACTTTAGGTTTGAGTAGGAGGTTTGCTTGAACCCCGGCCTGTGCGATGTGCTACCATCCGCACAGGCCATTTTCTGAGGTTCCGACAATCATAGTATACAGTTTCTCACAAACTTGGATTACTTCATAGGCCGGTCGTTTTTAAGGTTAGACTGAGTTTATCGGATGGTTATCGTGTTGTTCTGTTCGTCCTTCTCGTACTCGAAATCGGCAAACCGCTGCAGCACCTGAAGCGCATTGTCGATGCCCACCGACTGCCGGATCTTACCCTGTCCGATACGGATCGACGGTTCGCGCTCGATACGGATTGTAACGCCGAAGGTCTTTTCGAAGCGGTGCATCAGCTCCGAGAACGACTGATCGGTCAAGCTGATGATTCCGTTCGTCCACAAATATTCCTCATCGTTGTCGATCTGTCCGAGACACAGATGCTTCCCTTCGAGCGTCACCACCTCGTCGGGTTCCAGCACCAATCGCTCGCCGGGGACGAGCCGGCTGGAAACGGCGACGCGGCCTTCAAACAGAGCCGTCGAGAACAGCCCATTCTCCTCTTCGGCCACGACATTGAATTTCGTGCCCAGCACCTCGACGTCGCAGGCGTATGTCCGGACGATGAAGGGATGTTTCGCATCGTGCACCACCTCGAACCGGGCTTCGCCGTCGATCTCCACGCGGCGCTCACGCCCCGTAAAGAGCGCCGGATAGCGAAGCGTCGTTCCGGCGTTGAGCCATACCGAGGTGCCGTCCTGCAACGTCAGGCTGACGCGCTGTCCGTGCGGCACGGAGACCGACAGCAGCCGCTCGCCCTGCCGTGAGAAATCGCGTGCGGCGTGAAAATAATAACCGCCGAAGGCGAGCAGTACGACTGCCGCTGCCGCCGCGCTCCACCGGCGCAGGACGGAGCCGAAACGGCGCCTGCGGTCCTTGGCGTAAAGTTCGTTGATGACCGGGGCGCTCAAAGCCACCAGATCGTGCTGCCGCTGCACCTTTGCGAGTTCCGATTCATGTGCAGGATCGGCCTCCAGCCACGTCAGCACGGCCGTTTCCTCCTCAGGCGATGCTTGGCACGCCACATAGCGATATAATGTTTCCTTTTCCATAAGTTGCTATATTGACGCACGACAATGCGGGATTTGCGAAAAAAATCGCAAAATCCCGCAAATAAATATTTTTAATAATTCGGGAGGGGGGGGGCTATCCGGCCGTCAGAGGCCGTTCAGCAAGAGTCCTATCAGCGGGAGATAATCTTTGAGCGCCGCTTTGAGCGCCTCCTTCGCCGCCCGCAGTTCGTAGGTCACCTGCCCTTCGGACAATTCGTAAACGGCGGCTATTTCCCGGTAGGACATCTCTTCGTAACGGTGGGCGATGAAAATCCGCCGCCGCTGTTCAGGCATCCGCCGCAGTTCGCGTTCGATGATGGCGAGCGCCTCGGACATCATCAGGTTCTGGGGATCGTTGGCTTCGAGCCGCGCGATACGCTCTCCGACCACACGCGCACTGGTCTGGTGCATGTTCTGTTGGATTCTGAGATGAATGGCTTGGTCGCGCAGATAGTCCAGACACTTGCGCTTGAGCGCGGTAAGCAGATAGGCGGGCAGGTTCCGGGGCGTCGTCTCCGTACGGCTTTCCCAGATTTTCAAAAAGGTATCGGACACCAAATCCTCGGCCACCATCCTGTCACGGACATACGACACGGCGATCCGGACGAAATACGTCCTGTACTCCGCATAGACCTCCTCCAAACCATGGGGGGGGGAATTTCGATAGAGCGATTCATGGCAGAATAAACGTCCGGTAAAAGAATAAAGGTAATACTTTTTGCCATTTCCACCAATTTTTTCCCGCCAGAATTTTCTGCGGCGAACGACGGAAATATATAATATTTCCGATCCTGTATATCCGGCGGAATATAGTCCGCCGCCCCCGGAAACCCTCCGCCGCATGAAATCCGGGCACGAAAAAACGCCGTTCCCGAAACCGGGAAACGGCGTCCTTTCCTAAGCGGAACCCGCTATTCCTTGGCGTAGCGCTCTTCGACGACCTTCCAGTCGATGCGGTCCCAGAGGGCTGCGACAGCATCGGCGCGGCGGTTGCGGTAGTCGATATAGTAAGCATGCTCCCAAACGTCGAAGCACATCAGGGGCTTCATGCCGTAGCGCAGCGGATTGCCGGCGTTCTGCTCGCTGACGATCGCCAGCTTGCCCGACTTGTCCTCCGCGAGCCATACCCAGCCCGAACCGAACAACCCTGCGGCGGCTTTCTCCATCTGGGCCTTCAGCTGGTCGAACGATCCGAAATTTTCGTCGATGGCCTTCAGCAGCGCGCCC
>ENA-UEYL01000254-UEYL01000254.1-human-gut-metagenome-genome-assembly--contig:-NODE-254-length-58228-cov-9.662534_pt1 | contig 58228 bp, 96 predicted proteins | sample MGYA00242941_ERZ507946 | MGnify/ENA primary metagenome ERZ507946 (study PRJEB26167, sample SAMN06115482) | human gut metagenome | host: Homo sapiens | place: China:Guizhou | collected 2015-03-11...
CCCAGCCAGATAGCCAGTTGCAAAATCGTCCATAACAAAACTCCTTTCAGTTTTGAGTTATGCTATCCCACCGCCGTATGCGATGGGCGAAGCCAAACAAGTGCGGTTTTTGTCAAGTCCGCAAAACTGAGAAGCGTTTCGCTTAGAGGGATGCTTATTTTGGGATTATTAATTCAGCTTGGAAGATTGTCTTTTTTATCTTTCGTGTCGTCCCACGTTTTGCTGACCGCGCCGAAAATCAAGCCAATCATTAAAGGAACCCATATTTTGTCATTGCCACACAGATTGTCGATGTCAAAATCTTTTTCGGAATGGCTGTTTTCAAAATCATCCATTGTAAAGCCTCCTCACTTCGGAAGCGTCAAATTCAGGACGCTTGCTAGCTGATTCAGGTCGATGCCGCGCTCTTTGGCGAGGTTCTGCGCCATCGTTCGGAGCTGTGCTTCGTTCTTACCCTGAATCAGGTTCAAGCCCTGCATGATAGGAGCATTCTGCCCGCTTAACTGCTGGATAAGCCCCATCGGGTTTTGTCCGGCTCGAGCCAGATTTGCAAGCTGCATGATAGGGCTGTGAGTAATCATGTCAAACGGAGAGGACATTACTTATTCTCCTTTCTTCGCTGCGGCAGTGGGCTTAGAGAAGCTCTTCTGCCACTTTTCCAGTTCATCCAGCCGGTGCACGATGGCATCGTACTGCTCAACAGGCACATACTGCTGTGTCGGTGCAGCGGTCTGCTGCGCCTGTTGCGCCTGCATCTGTCTCCATGCTTCCGGGCTGTAGAACTCCTGCACATAGGATTCGCAGGTGTCCGGGTTGAGCCGCTTACAGTAGATCACACCGCTGCGCAAATCTGGGCAGTAGGTCGGTCTGCCGTACAGATCAGACGGTATTGCCAGAAATTCCTCCCTGCTGGAAACAGGTCTACCAAGCAACCAACCGCCATCTTGTGCCGACTGTTGAACAGGCTGTTGCCCATTCATCGGCTGCGGACGCTGCGGTTGCGCCTGTTGCATCTGTGCGTTTGGCAGGGGAGTGGCAAGTCCCACCGTGCCCATGCCGCCGTAAGGGTTGACAGGCTGCTGCGGAACGTAGGGCGTTCCGGGTATCTGGTAATAGCTCATAAAACATCCCTCCTTGTGCATCCAGTGTACTGCATCGACAAAAAGCGAAAGACAACGAAGGTACAACGAAAGACAAAAAAGAAAAGCGCCCACACGGAAAAATCCGCATGAGCGCTTGAAAAATTGTATATAAACAAAAATACCCCCGATGCTCCAAACGGAACACCGGGGGTTTGCTGCGTCTCCCGCATGGTACGCACTGCAAGTAGGCGGGCGGGAGACTGGTCGGCGCCTATCTGGCAACCGCTTTTTTCATTCCCAGATAAAGCACTGGGCTAGCTGGCAAATATCCACCCTGTTGTGCTTCTTCGAGAGGCCGGGTGGATTTGTTGAGATAATTATACCACAAATCGTGCAAAAAGAAAAGCGGCAGACCCGAAAGCCTGCCGCTTCAATGCGTTTCGTGAAAAAATCGCACCCAATTAAGATTATGATATCACACATCCAGCATTTTTTCAATGCCTTTCAGCCGGTAGCTTATCGCCGTCCGGCTGTAATGTGTCTGTGCTGCAATGTCCGGCAGCGGGAGCCGCTCAACGTACCTCAGTAAGGCTATCTTACGGTCTACCCTCCCAAGCGGTGCGCTTTTGATGGCGGCGGTCATTTGCTGTCGGTCAAGTCCTTGCAGCGCAGCGGGCAGCACTACACGAGCCGCCGCCACAGGCAGCACCGAGCCAGAAGGGCTGCGGGAGCTGTCCGGCGTTGCGCACCATAGTGCCAAGCACGGCGAAACGGTGACAAAACGTCACCATTTTGTTGACGTTACCAAAATCGCAATGAGTTCGACTTTTAACAGCTAAAAAGTTGAACTCATTTGCTAAAATGGCCGTTTTGGGCCACTTTTGGGAATATGTAGTGCTGCTCATAGTCTTACTCCTTACTCAGTGCCGCCTTCATGCGGTCAAAGAAAAACTGGATCACCCGCCCGATGGTCTCATCAGTGATGGCCCAGCTGATGAGCCTGCCGTATTTGCTGGCGCTCAGAGCGGCCCGGAGCATCTTGACGACCCACGCCTTGCGCTCTGCGCCCCGCTTTGTACCCTGTATCTCGTGCTCGGCCCGCTCGATGAGGTCAAGCACCAGAGGCTTCACGGCGGCACCATAGCCCAGCCGGATGCAGCCGAGGGCGTAGAAGATAAAGCCGCCCAGCATCAGCACTGCCGCCACCGGGGCGGGGATGACGCCCAAAATGTTATTGATCGTTGCCATGTATTACTCTCCTCTCTCTTTTTCGTGGTCTGCTTCGAGGTCTGCAATGCGGTGGTTTGCCACTTTGATCTGTTCTTCAAGTACCGGGACGCGCTGGGCAAAGTTGTTGTGCATTCGCACCTCCCGGGTCAGCTCTTCCAGCTTTGTGTCCGTGATCGCCTGCTGCTTGTCCAGCTTGGCGTCCATGCTCTGGGCGGTGTGGTTGTTGGAGACGATCGCGCCGATCAGGCTCAGACCGCCGGTGATAATGGCTACGATGATTGCTTCGCTCATGCGCCCTCCCGGAGACGGGTCAGACCCTTCTTTCTGATGATACGGGGATAGTTGAGGGTGGTTACGTTTAGGTCCACGTTGCCCGTGATGCCCGGCACGCTGCCCTTGCTGGTGTGCTGGTGGGCGTTGTAGTTAAACGTCACGTTGGGCGTCTTTCCGGTGTAGTCGGCAAGCCAGACGTCCCACCGAGAGGACAGCCTTGCCATGTCCAGCTCATACTTGTAACCGGTGTAGGTGTACAGCTGGGCGTAAAAGCCCATCTGCTCTACCTCATGCAGAGCATAGGCGGTCAGGTCGGTCAGGCTCTGCTTGTCCAGCTTGCCCAGCCGGTTGTCCTCCACGTCCACCGCCACAGGCAGGGTCAGCTCCTTGCCGTACACCGCCTGCCGCAGAAGGGCAAGCTCTGCATCGGCCATGGCCTCGCTGGTGGCGTAGGTGTAGTAGTAGACGCCCACGTCCAGTCCGGCAGCTCGGGCGTTTCGGTAGTTGGTCTCAAAGGTCGGGTCGATGTACAGGCCGTCTGCCCGCTTGGAGAGATTGCGGTTGGTGCTCACGGTCTTGAGCATTGCCCCCTTGTAGCCCGCCGCAGCCACCTGCGCCCAGTCGATAAGGCCCTGATACCGGCTCACATCCACAAAGCGATAGGGTGGCGCACCGGTCCAGCCGGTCACAGCCTCTGCCCCGGGGGGTTCGTGAGGTTCCGGTGCGGGCTTTACCTCCCCGGCATCCTGCTTGTCCCCCGGGCCAAAGAGAGCCCGCACCAGCTTTTCCAGAAGTTCCAGCAGCTTACCCATCGTAGTCCTCCCCCGTGATCTCTTTGTAACGCTCCGGGGTGATCTCACCCTCGGCCACACGTTTTGCCAGCTCCCGCTTGACCCCGGGGCGGCGGCTTGCGGGCATCTCTGCCCAGGTCTTGGTACCGGCAATCAATCTGTTTGCCCAGATTTTGTCCATTTTGAAGTCCTCCTTACTTGTTGACAGCGGCATCCAGCTCGCACAGCGAGTCCTCGATGGTCGCCAGCCGCTCCTGTGATGCCATATCCTGCTCACACAGGGCGTCTTCCATCTCTGCGGCGGTCTTTGCCAGCCGCTCCGCCACGGGGCCGGTCTTGTCGGTCATCCGGTAGTGGCGGTCGATCTCGTACCAGTCATAGCAGCGCCCTTCCGCGTCCTCCGCGCTGCGCAGCTTGCAGACGATGCGGAAGCTGTCGGTGATGGTCTGGTCGGGATACTCCCGCTCAAGCTGGTGGTAGCCGGTCAGGCTGGTGTGAGCGTCGCCGATGGTCTTGAGGACTTCAGCGCCGCCCTCTGTGCCAAAAACATAGTCCACGTCAGGTTCTCCTTTCTCCGATGCTCTCGGACGACGTGCTTCAGGTTGCGGACGACCCGCTCTCCCCGAAACAACCATTGATAGAGATGATAGTTGTTGCAGTGCCGGAGCTGCCCGAGACGCGAGAGCAGACTTGCTGCCGCTCTGGGCGTGATGGGCCTCCCCTGCCGTCTGCGCTTGCGATACCGCGCCAGCGCCCGCTTGATGTGCAGCAGATTCCGCTTGCGGGGGATGGTGTAACCTCTCCCGTACCGGTAGCCTACAGCGTCCGGCAGCCGTCCTTTCGCCCGCGCAAAGCCCTGCCGGGGCGGGAGCAGCGGCTCTTTGCGCTGCGGTTTTGCCACCGGGAACACCTGCCAGTCGCCCTTGAGCTGCAGGTCGTGGGCGTCAAGCCAGTCTTCGACCAGTAAGCGGAGCTTTTTCAGCTTGCGCCTGTTCGGCCCGAAGGTTGTGATGTTGTCCATATACCGGGCGTAATGCTTGCACAAGCCGCTCTCCCGGATGAGCCGGTCAAGGGGCTGTAAGACGGCGTTGGCGAACCACTGGGAAGTGTACGTCCCCAGCTTTACGCCGTCCCGGATGATGCGCCGGATGAGGTCGAGGACACGGCAGTCCTTGTAGAGCTGCCGCATCCGGGCCATGACGACTTCCGGGGTCAGACTGTCGTAGAAGTGGCGGATGTCGCCACAAAACTCGTACTTCATCCCCTTGCGGTCGTACTTCATCCATCGCTGGATGGCGTTCTTTTCCCGGTGCGGCCCGCGCTCCCGGATGGAGCCGCAGCAGTAAAAATCCATTCCCCGCATCATCCTGGGCTGCAAGACCTGGATGAGGGCGTGGTGGACGTACTGGTCGGGCCACTGGGCCGGTTCGCTGATGGTGCGCCATTTCCGGGCATTGGCGTCCCATCGCTGGCTGACATGGGGCTTTTTCGGCTCAAAACCGCCGACGAGTATTCGCCGCAGGTCTTCCACCCGCTGCGCCTTGGTCTCCTCCACCCACGCCGTACAGGTGTTGGGGCGGTGGCCCTTGCACCAGTGGTGGGTGCAGTTGACTTCATCGATGGCAAGCAACAAATTATCATCTGAGATTAACGTATCAAAGAGCTTTCCAGCCCTTTTCATTGGGATACCTCCTTTTAGCTGTACAGGCTTTCCAGCGCTCCTTGCGGAGTGTACTAGCCTGCTCCCAAAATGCCTATCTTCACCGTGAGGTGTGCGGCTGCCTGTGCCGTAAAAATGTGAGGTTGGATGATGTCAAAAAGGAAACGACAGCCGAGGTTCCCGTTATAGTTCGACGCGGCGTTGTAGTTGACGTAGAACATACCATAGTTGGCGTTCTGGTTATAGTTACCGCCAACGTAGAGACAAGGGTTCGAGGAGCTGAAGTTCCAGTTATCGCACGAACCCGAGCGACAAAAGCCCCGGCAATGCACAGACAGTCCCAAAAAGTTCAGCGCCTTACGGCGCAATCATCTGAGTGGGCTGCGGCCCCCTCAGACTCCCCCGTTGGGGAGTTCTTGGAGACGACAGCCGAGGTACCCGCCATAGTCCGACGCGGCGTAGTAGTTGACGTAGAACATACCAAAGCTGGCGTACTGGCTACAGCTACCGCCAACGAAGAGACAAGGGTACGAGGAGCTGAAGTACCAGTAATCGCACGAGTAAGTTTCGGAGCCGCCGTTTGCAGCCGTAGGGATAAAGAGTGGGAACCCGCCGGTCGTTTTGACCGTAAAAGCGGACGGATAGCCATTGGAAGGGACGCCCACCGCCGTGCCATTGCTGCTGTCGCTGAACTCGGAGGGATTCAGGATGATGTTCAGGCCGTTGCCGTTGTTGTAGCAGCCATCGCACCAGTCCAACACGTTATCCCACAGGCCCTCGATGTTGCGGTACTGCGTCCCGCAGCCATAGGTGGTGCGGCTGCTCTGGGTCGTACCGGTGTGGTACGGCATACTGTCGGTGTAGCCCATCGGCTGCGGAGAGCTGTTGTTGCCGCATCCATAGCCGATTTTCGCCTGACTGTTCCAGTCGCAAAATTCGACGATATAGAGCAGCCAGAGCGTAAACCTCATAGCAAAATCGCACTGCCAGATGGTCGAGCCGAGATTGTGGATGCCGGAGCGGGCCGAAGAGCGGGTCATGTTCGCCCTGGGGCTGCCGGTGCCGCTCTTATAGGTGTCGTTGCAGTGGTATCTGCCGATGTACACCACGTCCCGCTCACCGTGACCGTCGCCTCTGTCCATGTGAGCAGGGCTGACGCTGTAGCCCTCCACCGCGCGGTCGGCAATTTTGATGGTCATGCCAGCGCCATTTTGCTCCAGCTTATACCAGAATTTGGGGATGGCCACCATTGTGCCGCCGGTGCGCTCGCTCTTTACCATGCCCGCCCAGGGCTGTAAGTTGTCAAAGGGACCGCCATAGCTGCTTGCGCCCGCGACGTAAGGCACCGGGTCGGTAAAGTCTGCCGCGTCATCCGTGCGGCTCCACTTGGTGGTGCTGGTGCCGTCCCAGCTCGCGCCGTAGATGTGGACGTATGCAAGCTCAAGGGGATAGTCCCTGTACTCGCTCACCTCCACGCTGCCCTCGGTGGTCTCGTCGCCCAGCGTGGCCGTTACCGTCCACGTGCCTGCGATGGGCAGATACAGCTTGATGCTGCCGCTCTCCGGCACGGTGCCGGAGACGGTCTTGTCCCCGCACTGGGCGGTGACGGTGCTGCCCGCCTTGATCGTCACGGTCAGGGTGTAGTAGGTCAGAGTCAGGGTCTTGGTGCGGCAGTATTCCGCCTGCACCGTCTCCGTGGCCACGCCGGTGCCGAGCGTGGCGGTGACGGTCCACTCTCCGTCGTGGGGCAGGGCCGCAGAAAAGCTGCCGTCCGCAGCCACGCCGCTCACGTCTTTCTCTCCGTCCGAGAGGACGATGGAGCTGCCCGCCTCGGTCTGCACCACCACCCGGGGCAGCACGATGCTGCCTACAGCCGCAGCGTCCGCAGCCGCGCCGGAGATGGTGAGGGTCTTGTCGGTCTCGATTTTGATAGCCTTGATGCGGTCGCCGGTGGCTTTGGCGTCTGCGGGAGCGCCCTTGACGGTCAGGGTGGGGTCGGTGCTTACGATAGCCGCTGCATTGTCCGCATACTGCTTCGCCGCAGCTTCACTCTTCGCCGCAGCGTCTTTGCTTTTTTCCGAAGAGTTTGCGGCTAACTCGGCAGCGTCTTTTGCGGTTGACGCAACGGTTGCGGCGGCTTCTGCCTTTTCCTTTGCAATGTCAGCCCCTGCAACATCACTCAAAGTGTTGAGGGTGTCGGCGTTCATTGGAGTACCCTCGACAACAGGTTCATCATTACGAATCAAAGTGATGATTTCTGATGTGCCATCAGATTTCATCATAGTCCAACGCCCGGGATATTTTGCTTTTCGGTCAACAAAATGCATAATAGGGTTCACCTCCGCATATTGTATCTGAACAATAAAGTAAATGGTCCTTTGCCATCGCTTCAATGTCAGACAAAACTTTTTCTACTTGATTGATAACCGCAAAATGATAACTCAGCGCCTCGGGAGTTCCCGGAGTAGAACTTTTGCCACCGCATTTGAAACGAATGGCTTTCACGTTATCAATCCACCGAGTGGCATCCGCAATGGTCAGATAATCATTGATTGTCCAACCAGCTTCCACAGGCACAGTTAAACCGATTGTTCCTGAAAAAATAAGCTTGCTGTCGTCGCCGTAATAAGCGCTTCCATTTGTAATGTTGACGTAGTCGTTTGCGACGACCCATGAGGGCTCGACAGAGGGCGGGTAGAAGTTGTTAGAGGCGGCGAAATAGAGCTGGTATTCGACACCCTTTTCCAGCGGGAAATCGCCCATGTCCAACACCACGTCGTTGTAGCCGCGGACAATGTCGGTGAACTTGTCCACTAGGGCGGTCGTGGAGCCGTACTTGCGCAGGACGGTGCGCATCGTGCCCGGCACATAGCCCTTGACGCGGAATTCCAGCGAGCGGAGCAGCAGGCCCGCTTTCTTGGCAGTCAGCGGCATAAAGAACTCGTACTTGGCGGGATAAGTGTCCCACGCGGGGATGTCGCCGCTTTCATTTTTCGCAGTAACAACTTGAATGTTTTGCTGTACAATCCTTGCAGAATAAGATGCGCCAACGATTTCAGCAAGTTCTTTGATTCCGTTTTCAATGCGGTTGTAATCCGTATAGCTCAGAGCGCCCTTCATGCCTGCGGCCCACTCGGCCTGTTCTTCCTCTGTCCATGTGCCGCTTCTCGCCTTTGCGGTCAGCTCTTTTACCCGGTCTATATCTGCCTGCGTTCGGTCTGTAATCCACGTTGCCATACTTCACCTCTTAAAAAATCAGTTTGCCGTCGGCGTCAATAGCAAGAGACTTTGGGACGGTAAATGCAGGGTGAACAACATTATCGTACTTACGAGGGGTTTCATCATTGGTGGCGTAGGAAATTGTCTCTGCGTTGGTATTCACTTGTAACGTAGAATCATACACGGCGTATGCATTTACAAGTTTGCTAACTAACAGAGGCCGCCAGTACTTGTTGGCGCTTGAACTTGTGCCAGCAATATCACGAAGCATCTGAAGCGAGTACAGGTAAGGAGTTCTCGTCCAAATAGATCGTCCTCTGCTGGAGCCCTCCATGTCAGAGGCAAGCATCGTTTTCAGGATTCCAGATGCATTTTGCAGGGGAGTGCCCTCGTTGTGCTTATAGCTCGGGCTGCTAGTTGTCCAATTCGGAGCATCAGAGCCTTCCGTGTCGTATCCAAACTCGTGGTGAGAAAGCAGAAAAATGCTTTTTGCCATCGTAGTCACTTTGCTACTGCCAGAATTGCAATAAGAGTCAGAAAAACCGGGAGTATAATAGATAGTCGTCTTGTCGATAGCTTGCTTCTGGGCGGAGCTGAACGAGTTGAAGTACTCTCCGTTGAGCCAGCTGTTTACGCTGCTGCTGGCGTAAGTAGACCATGTAGAGCTCCAAGCCATGATAGCCGCGTAGTGTTTTCGAACCAGAAGAGTTCGCCCGACTCCATTCAGCTCGCTTTCGTAGTCATGTTTTGCAACGATGAACTCGGCCACGTTGCTACCCTCATTCATAAGAACGGTGCTGCCTTCCGCAACATCAAACAGATTGTACGACGCCGTAGCGAAGGAACATTCTGCGGAGACGCCGCCTGCTGAAGCTGTGACAACAGCCTTGCCCGGAGAGTTCCACTTGACTTGGCAGGTGGATTTTCCTTCTGCATTCGTCAGAACGTGAAGGGAGACGATTCCTTCGGGAGAAGCTGCCCAGTTGATTTTAGGAGAGTCAATAGAAGCAGGGGAGAGGGTAGCAGACAAAATAACGGACTCGCCCCATCCAAGCTGTTCGCTGGTATGGTCAAGAGACATAGCCTGAGCATCTGCCATCATGTACCCCTCTACAGTACCTTTGAAACACCCATTGAAAGTGTACTTTACATTGGTTGCCAGCAAGACAGCATCGTAATTGAACTGATGGTGAATCTTTACAATATCAAGAGCATCAATAGTAGGGCTTGCCCGATAGGTAAGAGAAGCCTTGCGACGGTTAGAAAGGACTCCATAAGACTCCGTAAGGGCGTTCCTGGATTTTGCAAGGATGTCCTTTGTGAGCATAACATTGCTCAAAGTCTGGCTGACGCCTTTGCCCGAAGGGCTTTCGGGATAAGCGTAGGTAACGCCACCTGCGGTGGTCACCACGTTGAGCATATTTTGAGCAAAGGTGATTTCCGGCCAAGAATAATTGTTCAGTACTGGAATGTCCAACACGGGATTGGATGTATCGGCTCCGTAGACTCTGTTAATTTTTATCACGCCATCACGAGTCTGGTACAAAGCCATTCCAGCAGCGTTTGCCGCAAGCTGCAAAATATCGGAATTGTGATAAGTAGACTCATCGCTTGTAATGTCGGTGGAGTAATCTTTCAGCTCATCCGAAATATCGAAGGTAATTTCATCCGCTTCCAACAGCTCCAAGGCATCGTAGCACATCTCATAGAGCGTGCCGTATTTTCTTCCGGTGTACTTCGTGCTGGATAGATATAGGAAAGCGTCTCGCGCCTGAAAGGACGCCTCAATACTGTTGGCAGGGACGCTCCACTCTGACAGGAAGAACATTCCTCCGCTCACCCATTCGGTCTTCCCGTCAACATCCATTCCATAACGAACAGTGACAGGCTGGCGCTCATAGATGTACTTGTAAATTCCTTGAGGGTTTACGGAGTCCCATGTGCGGTCGCTGTTGTCGAGGCTAAAGGAAATCGACTCCTGAGAAAGCTGCCCGGAGATAGGGTCTCTGGCAGAAGAATGGCTGTAAGACAAGATTTTGGTCTTGTCAAATACCAGATACCTTCCGATTTTCACTTGCTCGATCCTTACTCTTCGGTCGGGGAGACACCACTTTAGAACTTCAATCTCTACGGCATCAAACCCGGAAAGCTCAGCCTCAACATCAGAACGGACGGATTTGTTTCCGTTCACGGTCACAGTTTTTAGCTTGCTAGTTCCAAGGTATGCGCTGACCGAAAAATCCGTGGCGTACTCCCCGAATACTGTAGACCAGCAAATCGAAACGCCAGGAACGGAGGACTTGTTTTCACTTGGAAGTTCAAGCCGGATAACAGGATGGTTTGAATCGTCAAAAATCTCGGCACTCAAAAAACCAGTAGTTCCATACGGAGGAGAAGAAGGGACGATGCTACAGCTTCCATCAAGAACAGTAAGATTGGGCTCTCCTGTAGAATACCTCGAAATGGAAGCGTTATCAGAAAGTGCAATATTATGAAAGGTGGAGAACGGGGCTGCCGATGACGTGACGATGGTAGCTTTTTTATTGATGCCTGGCTCAGTGATTCCGCAGGTAATCTCCACAAAAGATTCCGGGACGAGGGTTTCATTAAATTTCTCTTTCCACTTATCGGAGACTTCAACCATGTATCATACCTCCACAAGAGAAAGTTTGCACCCTATCCACCCCATCACACCACCGGTTTTCGGCCCTCTACGCCACATGCCGCCGGTGCGGTCGGAGACATACATCTGACGGGTGGTATAACCGGCTGTGGCTTGATTGTAAAACTTAACGGTGCAGTAAAAATTTGTAGTGAAAAGGCTCAAGATGTCGGCCCACTGCCGCGCAGTGAGGTAGTTCCATGACATGGAGACTTTTGCTACATCATGCCGCACGACAGCGCCAACAACTTTACCCTGAACATTTCGTCCAGAGTCCACGATCGTGCTAGTCGTTCCCTCATAAGAGGATGGTTCCGGCAGCTCTACGCCATTCACCGTAACCAGTGCAGGAATATTGGCCATCTGAACCATCCTTTCTTAATAGGAATAAACTTCGGTACCCATAATAGACACGCCACGTTCTTTCTGCGTTTTTTCAACGGAAGCAGTGAGCTGCTTGCCATCAAGGTAAACTTTCACGTCCCTGCCATCAGAAATTTCCTCTCCGTAACGCTGCCATATATCGAGGAATGCATTGTAGCAGCCGTTGTACACAGCATCTCTCATCTCTTCGGAGTTTCCTCCGGCCGCAGAATAAGTTCCGCTGTAAGAAGAGCTAGACGTCGAGGAATTATAGCTGGAGCTTCCGACGTACTGAGATGTATCGCTGTAACTGCCGGTAGACCGGCTGCCGCCAAGTTTCGACACGATGCCAGCAATCGCAACTCCAAGGGTTGCGGCGGCGGCAAGGGCCACGATGCCAGCTGGAATGCCAAAAATCGTAGCACTGAGGGCAGCACCCACAGCAGAAAGCATTCCTGCCACTGCGGTTCCGATGGTGCTTACCAGACTTGCAAACCCGGCAAAAATCGTCGGGAAAGAGCTGAGTAAACCACCAGAGAGCGCCGCACTGATGGCTTTAGCTGCCGTTGCGAGAGGAGACTTCACGTTTCCGAAAGCCTGCGTAATGCCGGAAAGCATCGTCTGAGTTTCAGTGGAAACCTTTCCAAAGTTTTGGGTCAGATTGTTCACCAGATTTTTCCCAATGGTAGCAGCGGTGTTTAGCAGAGAAGAAGCTTGGCTTTTCAATTCTTTGCTTAGTCTGCTTACAAGGTCGCTTGCAACGGACTTGGCGCGTTTACGCTGCTCATCGCCCATAGCGCCCCAAATGCCAGCGGCAATGGTAGTGCCGACCGTTTTCCAATCGCCACTCTGCGCAGCCTGAATGAAAGTTTGCACCGTACCGAAGAAGTTGGTCTTGAGGTTGTTATCGAGTTCTGCCCACTTAGAGTCTAGCCCGGAAATGATGCCGTTGACGTAGCTTGTGCCGCAGTCAATGCCATAGTTCGCCATCTCTTCGCCCTTGAGCTTGGTGGCGTCTACAAGTTTATTCATAGCATCGTTGACGTAACCGAGAGCGCCGGTGATGCCGTTGGCAAGGCCTTGAACGATGTAACCGCCAATCCCCGCAAATACAGTAGAAGGGGAGTGAATGCCGAGAGCGTCCTTGAAACCGTTGACAAAACCATCAGTGAAACTCTTGATGCCATTTGTAACGGTACTCCATGCGTCTTTTAGGCCGTTGATTAGGCCGTCCCAGATGAATTTGCCAAGTTTTCTTAATTCGTCAGGAAGCTTTTTGAACTCACCGACAATAGACGAAACGATTTTGGGAATTTCAATAACAACGAAAGCCACCATACGCTCCCGCCATTTAGAAATAACGTCAAGAGCTTTGAGAATTGCAGTCCAAATATTCCCCGGAAGTTCTTCAAAAAACTTAACAACAGACGAAACGATTTTTGGAACTTCGGTTGTTACAGTAACGACCATGTTTCCGACCCACTCCCCGATTTTGCCGACGGCAAAGCCAAGGGCATAGCCGATTTTTTCAGGAAGAGAGCTGAACCACTCGCCAATGCTACTTACGATGTTCCCAACCTTTTCAGGCAGAGAAGTCATAAAGTCAATGACAGCGTTCCACTTAGTGACAATGATTTGTTTGATGGCATCGATACGTTGTTCGAAAACAGTTTCGACATAATGCATTTTAATGTCGGCTTCTGCGGCAGCATCTGTTTTTTCGCCACTCTCTTTAGCGCCCCATTTAATACCAGCCCAGTGAAGAACAAGGCCAATACCGACACCAGCAGCGGCAACGGCTCCAGCAACAGGAAGGCTTGCGCCAACAAGCAATGCAACGCCAGCGCCAGCAACGCCACCAAAAATTCCCATCAAAGCAGTGATGATGGTATCAAGAACGGGAAATTCTTTCAGCTTTTCACCAAGCGAGAATGTAATTCCCGCAAAGGTAATAAGACCTGCAAGACCGATAGAAAGCGTTGCGGCTGTACCAGCGGCTGCTCCAAGATTGGTGAGCAGTGTGATACCAGTAATAGAACCGAATGCCGTTGTTAAAGCAGCCTGAATCCATGTGCTTGCATCGCCAAGATTTGCTTCGCCAGTGCCAAGCGCATAAGTAAGACCTGCAAGGCTTGCCACAAAAGCGATGCCCATGCCAAGCGTAATGCCATCTGCTCCCATCGTGCGCCAAAGAACAAAAGAGCCAAACGCGGCAGACACCACTTCACCTAAAAGTTCGAGAGGATTCCCGCTAGATGCGTAACCCTTCGCAAAGCTGAATACTAACGATGCTTCGACAACGACTGTTGCAATCGAGAGAGCTAGCTTTTGCAAATCTGTCATTTTGAAAATCGCCGTTGCGATGTCCGTCAGAAAATCGACGATTTTCCACAATGCGAGTGCAGCAGTAACAGCGCCAATAATTGGCAGCATATCTTTGATTTTTTGCTTAATGGCGTCAATCTGCTTTGCAAACTCTTCATTGTACTGTTTGAACATATCGTAGCCGGACAGGTCTACATCGCCCAAGATGTTGCCAGCGGATGCGCCGCCGCCAGAGCCGGAGCTTCCCTGAGTGGGGTCAATGATGTTCAGCTCATCAAAACCCATCGTATAGTCCTTGAGGGCTTTGGCAGCTTTCTTGGTGGAGTCTGCCGTGTCATCCATTGCATCACCGATGCCGCCAACGCTATCAGCGCTCTTGGTGAAATCAGTAAACACGACCTTCACACCCATCAGCTTTGCCACCCATTCAACGAACTCTCGAATGAGCTGCACGGCGGCAATCAGCGGGGGAAGAATGGATTTCAGAGCAGGGTAGAGCAGAGAACCGACAGACTTTGCCAACATATCCAGCTGCGCTTTCAGAATCTTGATCTGGTTGGCGGGGCTTTGAATGGTCTGCGCAAGGTTGCCCTGCACATTGGCAGTCTGCTTCATAATGGCGATATAACGCAGAACCGCCTTATCTGCCTGAGACAGACTAGAAACCTGCTTGTTAAAGCCCAAGGCAAGAAGCTCCTGCTGTAACCGTGCTTGAGACAAGTCAACGCCCAAACGGCGAATAGGCTCAATCTCGCCAGAGATCGCGGAAGACATTGCGGTAAAGGTCTCTGCAACGTCCTTGTTCCAATAGGAGCCTTCGTCATAGGCAAGCTGGGTCAGGTTCTTAGACAGAATGTATGCTTTGTCGCTGGTTAAACCAAACGAAGTGCCTAAGCTCTGAATGGTAGCCATGTAGGTCATCGCTTTGGTCGGGTCAACTCCAAGCAGACCTTGCATCTTGCTAATAAGCGTATCTGCTTCACCGCTCAAATTGCCCATGGCATTATGAAACAGGTCTGTCGCTTCGTAGAAGTCATTGAACTTTGCAACAGCGTTGCCAAGATAATCAGCAATTGCTTTCAACGAAACCAACTTTGCCATGTTTCGCATAAAGCCGTTCATCTGATTGGACAGACTGAGATAGCTCTTACGCTGCTTTTCGTTGGCTGCGGTCACGCGGTTTGCCTGTGTGACCACTTTGCTCAACTGCGGAGGGAGCTTTGCAAAAGCATTGCCCACCTTGTCGAGCTGAGATGCAAGGGGAGTAAGGGCGACGGAAATCTTCTGGCAAGAACTTGCAAAAGAATCGAGGTCGGTGGCTTTCAGCTTATCGGTTAGGTCAGGAACCTTCCCAATCGCATTGAAAGCGCTACCAAGAGCTTTAAGGTTCGATGCGTCCAGAATGGACAGCGGAGCCAAAGCGTTAGTGAGCTGAGTAATGCTTCCAGACATGGAGTAAAAATCCACGCCGTTTAAGCCAGACACAGCCGCAGGAATCTTTTTGATTGCATTCACGACCGTGTTGATGCTCTTTGCGCTTGCGGTCGTGTTGACGTTGGAAAGTCCATTCAGAAAGCTGGTAATTTTGTCCAGCCCAGACATTCCAGCGGATGCCTGTTTCAGCGTTGCAATAGAAGTAGCCAGTTTGTCAAGGCTGTTCACAACCTTTGTGACGTTTCCCTTTGTCCGCAAATTAGAAATGGCGGTAGCGAGCTTGTCGATATTAAGCTCTGCGCCCTGCGATTCCGCAGAAATTTCTACGGATAAGCTCGTAATATCAACATCAGCCATCACTACCACCATCACTTTCCATCATGGAGAACATCATTCTCTTGATTCGCTCCTGCGCCTCAACTGCGCGTTGGTATTCATACTCGTCTTTCTCCTTTTGAGTAAGGGGAATCGGTCTATCCATGTACTTGATGGGTTTAGACCCTTTCTTTCGGAACATATTGCCAACCGTAGAGGAAAGCGCAGATGCCATGTAAAAACCATTTCTCCACGCTTCTGCATTGGCTCTACGTTCCCGTAGTTCCTCTGCGTCACGGTAGACCTTCGCCAGCCAGACATCGCCGTACCAGAACTGGTCGTAGGTCATGCCGATGGAAATGTAATAGGCTTCTACATCGTGGAACAGCTTAGAGAAGGAGAAAGATTCTCCCTCTCCGTCTGATTCTTGAGATTGTGCGGTTACACAATCTCCCACGTTGCGTTTTTTGCGGTCTTGTCCTCAGTGTCGGTTGCCAGCAGGGACTTAGAAGCGTCCATGAACATCTCAAGCAGCGCAGCCATCAGCTCTTCCTTCTCGTCGATGTGGGCAAACATTTCGTCCACGACTTTACGCTTGATGCCACGATTTCGTGCGATAAAAGAACCATAGAACAGGGCGCGGGAGTTGGACAGCAGGTTGGTCATCTGGGTGTACTGGCCAATCTGAAAGCCTGCACGTTCGGTAGCTTCCACGCTGTCACGGGTGAAAGTCAGCTCATAAGTGTTCTTGCCATCGGGGGAATGAAAGTTGATAACCTTAGCAGCCATAATAAATGCTCTCCTTTATAAATAGGGGCAGAACCAAATCCGATGTTCAGTTCTGCCCGGTTTGATTGATTTGATTTTTGCGGTTTAGCCGCCGTTGACAGTCAGGGTCTCGCTGAACTCAGGCTTCTTGGTGAAGATGCAGTTGATGGTCATTTCCACAACCTCGTCCACGCCGAAGCCGGACAAACCAACCTGATGCATACCCTGCCAAGTGAAGCCGGAGCCGTCCTGCATCTTCAGGGCGTAATACTTCACAGTGTTGCTCTCGGAAGTTTCATCGTAGCCAGCTTCCTTGACCTTCTTGTAGTCAGTCTTGTTGTAGTTGGCGGTGAAAGACTTGGTATCACTCTGGATAATACCAAAGATGTTGACCTGCATGGGGTCAGACAAAGTGGTGGCATCCAGAAGGTTCGGCTCAGAGATCAGGTCGGGTACATCCTTGATGTCGCACAGCTTCGTCAGAGCGGTTGCGCTGTCGCCACAATATAGGGTGGTATTCAGACCGGAGATAGCAGTACTCATAGAATGTTTACCTCCTTAGTTTCGGTAAATCATTCCGTCCTCTCCGATTGTTGCCCCGTAGCTGCAATCAATCCGATAGACGGAATTGTTGTACAGCCCATTCAACGGGGCAAACGATTTGCGATAAAAATTGAGCGGTTCCAATACAGAATCCACGATTCCAACGATGGAACGAGCTTCTGCGATGCGTCCGCTTGTTTTGTTAGAGTAGACACGCACACGCAAGGAAACGGCGGCGTACTTGCTTCGGCTGGCAGAATCACGATGAACCGGGAGATTGCTGTTTTCCTCTATCTGCACACATGGAAACTTTTTGACGTTGCTGTCATTGATTTCGCCAGTGACGAAGATACCAGGCACTTGCTTTCGCAGTTCCTTGGCAACAGCTGTAAAGATAGAATTGAAATAATCAATCAACTATTCCAAACCTCCCTCCACGTTGCTTCTACTTGAGAAGCCATTTCCTCAACAGCTCCCCACATAGCCATAGCCGGTTCGTTGCCGCTGGTGTAATTCAACTGGCCTTTGCCGGGAACGGTATCCACATAGGTTCCGGCATTGCCGGGGTCGCCGTAGTAGTACCAACGTCTGCCAGCACCCTTGCCTTGACCATAGGAGCCATGTGCACCAACACCGGGCGGCAGTTCGCCGCCATATCCGTTGTGATGTGCACCGGTACCAAACTCGATAAAGGCGACTGACTTGCCCTCTGCAATGATGGTGCAAATGTTTCCGTTCTGCTCAACACGACAAGAGACATCGTTGCTACCGGCATATTCTGCATTTGCAAAGCGAACTTTCGCTACATCAAGCCCTTTGTCAGCCAACGACTTTGCAAACTCTTGCGCCTTTTTGTTCAGGGTGGTCTTGTATTCCCGTATCTGACGTTCCACATCACGAAGTCCGGCATCGCTCAACCTCACTTTAATTTTCACTTGCAGCCACCTCTTTCAGCGCATACAGCGTATCCGTGATATGCTCTGCGACCTTGACCACAGTGTAGTTGAAGGGCTTTGAAATGTCCGTCTGAAACCAGACGTGTGTGCCTTCATAAAGCGGTGTGTTGCGCTTTTTGCTGGACGAACTGACCACATAGCTGTAATCCGTGAACGCTCCAAAAGGACTTGCTTCAGCAGAACCAGTAGGCGGGCTGACGTTCAGCATCAACTTTGCGGGTTCGCTCCACGATTCGTATGCGGATTCGCCAGTCTCGTTTCCCCATTCGTCCACAACAGGCTTTTTCTCGCCGATGGGATTTGAATACCACAGCGGGCGCTTGTCCAGCGGGCTTCCATTGAACATCAGCCAATAACACCTACTCTCGGAACCACTTCGTTCAGCAGGGACTGCGCCACATCGGACGATTCCCACACACGAGTGATACCATTGTTGGTATAGCTCGTCTGTCCATTTGCGCCGATGTGGTTGTATAGTTCCGCTGCAATGCGTATCTGCAACGACTGATACTGCAAGGGTAGCTCGTCCGGTCTGTTACCGAAGGGGTAGCCCTGTGCAAATATCTTGTCCTTGGCGAAATCAAGCAGCAGGTCAAAGAGTGGGTAGTCCTCGTCCGTGACTTCACGGTCAAGTGCAGGAGCAATGTACTGCCCCAGCTTGACTGCCGCTTCAGAATACTGGTCTCCCATGCTGCTTTCCTCCTTTCGCCTTAGTAAGCCTTGATGCAGTACACAGCGTCCATGCGCTCAAAGGACGGCAGGACGATTTCGGAAGCGTAGACGTTGGCATTAACCGGATGAACGGTCAGCTCGGTGGTGATGGCAACGCCGGTGTTCACGATGGACACGGATGCACCAGACTGGCCAGACAGCAGGTCGGCTTCCTCAGGAGTAGTGCCGTACCAGACATTGCCCAGCGCGCCAGCGGGGGTGATAACCACCATGCCGTCAGGCAGATACTTCTCGCTTGCACTGTACTGGTCTGCCTTGAACATCTTGTCGTACAGATGAATCTTCAGACCGGTTGCAGATTCGATAATCTGCCGTGCTTCAGCGTCCAGCAGAACGGCGTTTGCCTTTGCGGTGACGGTCATGAACCGGTTCTTCACCTCATCCGCAGCAATCATGTTGCGGAAGGTAGAGGTGTTCATGTACACCTCAGTCACGACTTCGCCCACGCTTGCCAGAATAGCGTCCTTTGCGGCGTTCAGGTCTGCAATGGGAGTTGCGGTGGTGACGTTCCACTTAGACTTTGCGACGGAGACTTCCTTGTAGTTGGTGGACTTCCAAGTGCCGTCCGGGTCGTAGTTGTAGGTGTAGTTCACGCCGTTTGCCTTGATGGTAATGCCGGGAACGCCATTGGTGGGAGCCAGCAGCTGCCAGATCATGCGCTCAGGAACGATACGTGCGCCAGTGATAAGCTGTGCGGTGTCATCGTACAGGCGATTCATCACGTCACGGGCATAGGGGTCGTTGCTGTCCAGGACACGAAGGATTTCCTGACGGTCTTTCTCACCCAGATGGTAGCCCTCACGGAAGAACGGCATCTCGGTCTCATCAAACTTGAAGCCCTCACGGGTGCGGAACGTAGCCTTTGCGTCAAATGCGCTGGGCATCAGAGAAACACCAACGCCCTTGTGACCACGCAGCCACTTCAGGTCGAGACCAGCCTTCTTCTTTGCGGGGAACAGTGCGTCAGATGCAAAGGGCATCGCATTGGTGGGGTCGTTCGTCCAATAGGCGGCAATCGCAGCCGGGGCAAAGACTTCCTTAAGATTCAGTGCCATGTTGTTTTACCTCCTATTAAGCGTTTACGCTGATGTTGTCACGGCAGAAGATGCCGGGAACGGCAGTCTTGAGTGCCTTGATTGCGTCAGCATCAAAGGTGAAGCTGGAACTTGCCGCTGCCTTCTTGGTGTCGATAACACCACGAATCAGCAGGGAAGCATTGGGGTTCTCTGCCGGGTCAACGTCATACAGCAGGATACCGTCAGCGTTGATGGTCTTTGCGCCAGTATCGCCGGTAACGGTAGCTTTCTTGCCAGCCAGCGTCATGGGATAGCCAGCCTTAACCGCAGCAGCTTCGGTCACGGTAAAGGGAATGGCAGTGTAGTCATTGGAAGCAAGGATGGTATCGTTGATTCCGTTGACCGTGTTTCGGGTAAACTTCATGTTTTCCTCCTTGTTAATGGAAAGCACTCATTGCGTCACTTGATGCCTTAGAAGCATTTGCGTTCTGCTGCGCAAGGTTCTTGGCAAACGCCACGCCCTCACTATCAGAGCTGCCCTTGCCATCCGCACCCGGAGGCGTGGGCATATCCTTCAGCAGAGAAGCCTTATATGCGGTGTCATGGGCGGTCATAAACTCCGACTGGAACTTAAACACCTTGTCCATGTCGCCGTCAGCCAGTGCAGATGCAGCCTTTCCAGCCAGTTCAGCGTCATAACCCTGCGCAACGAACTTCTCACGGTAAGATGCAAGGGTCTTTTCCTTGACAAGGTTCTCCTTGTCGGCAGTCAAGGCTTCAATCTGCTTCTGCATCTCTGCCAGCTTGTCGGCCTGTTCCTGTGCGGCGTTCTCGTCATCGGTACGCTTTGCCTTGAGCTGCTTCTTATATTCAGCAGCTTCGCCGTTGGCTTTCGTCACGGCGTTGCGCAACTTCTCAATCTCTGCATTAGGGTCTGCAACCTTTTCCAGCGCAGAAATGATTTCATCGGCGGTCATGCCTTCTTTGTAGGCATCACCAAGTAACGCTTTGTAGTTCATATTGTTAATTTCCTCCTGCGTTTTTTTACCGTTGCTTCCCTGCAACGCTGCGAAATTTGTATCCCGACTTCCCTGCCGGAATATGCAAAGGGTTATTGGCCCTCTGTTTCTTTATTGGTGCTGTCAGCCTGTCCGTCAGATGTTTTGTTGGCATCAACAACTTGTTCAGGCTGCGGCTTCTGCGGTTTCGGAGCTTTACCGTCCTCGCCCAGCTTGCCAGCGGCAATCAGGAAAGGCTTGCTCATTTCGTAAGCAGCCTGCGGGTCAGGGAACAAACCGGGCGTAGTAAACGCCAATTGCGGGTCAATGGGCTGACCGAGCATCTGCGCAAAAATCTGAACTTTGCTCTGCTGGTTATCGTATTGACGACGGGGCAGCTTGATATTGATGTCGCTTGCCATTAGCTTAGAACCAGCCGTATCACGCAGGATTTTCAGCATTACAGACAGGCTTTGGCGTTCCGAGAACTTGAACATATTCTCGTACTGCTGCGCCCTCGCTTCTGTGTGATTCCAGCCGTTTCGGACGATAACTGCGCCCACGTTGTCAGACGTTGCGTTCTCACTGCCAGTTGCACTAGGCATGGCAGTCAGGCTGCGGTACACGTTCAACATGGAATCAAGCAGGGTCTGGCTCTGCTGCTGGTCAAGCTCATTTGCAATCTGCGAAACAGATGCGGGCAGACCAGAGGTAGATTTCAGGCACATTGCGCCAAGTTCCTTCACTTGGTCGAGAGCATCCTTGTCCACAAGGCAGTTGGTAAACACCATGATTGACTGGATGAACTGCGCCACACCGTCCAAACGGTTGCTTTCTAGGTCGTTGATGGCATCCAGAACAGGAATAGCCGGTTCAAACAGACCCATGCGCTCCGGGTTGAGCTTGTATTCGACCATCGGAAGCATCCCCAGAGAATGGCTTTCAGATTTTGTGATCTTGCCGTTGTCGATTTCAAAGTACTGGTTTGGCGTGTACACGCAAATCAGGTCGTTCAAGTCGTTCTGATAATTACGTGGGATGTGCAGCACGTTGGCGATAGGCTTATGCCCGATGCCGGAGTTGTAAATCACATACGCCATGTTCGGGTCGGGAACGTCCACCAGCAGGGGTGTTTCGTCCGGGTAGTTACCGCCATACCCCTTGTCAGGAAGAACAATGCGGTATCCCTGCCCGCACTCCAACATCCACTGCCAGAGCCGCCGATCAAGCGCATCCTTGCCCTCATACTGCAAGGCGTTAGACAGCCGGGCAATTTCCTCACCGTCACCAGTTGCCGTTTCAGACCGCACATAAGAGCAAGGAGTGCCGCTCATGTAGCCTGTGTAGAAGCCTACGCACTCGTTGGCGTGGTTCTCTACAATACGGTTGGTGATTTCAGCGTGGTATTCTTTCGTGCGGAGGAGGACAGGTTGACTACCCAAATAGTAGTTGTGCAGAAAGCGAATCTCGTTCTTGTTCAGCAGATGAATAGGTTCTGCCTTGCCCATAACCACTTTCAGCACGTTCGCCTGATTGATTTCCGTCTCCGGCGTTTCAATCGGTCTGCGCCCGGTCAGCGGCTCATTCAAAAAGCCGCCAACAACCATCTGATACTCAGCCATGCGTTCCTCCTTTCCAGCAAAATAAAAAGCGCAGCAAGACAAACCTGTTAAGGTCTATCTCACTGCGCCAAAACTGCGCCTCAAAAGCTACTTACTTTTCCGGTGGATGGATAATTTTTACCCATCCTTCCCTTGTGTCTCCTTCGATAACGCCCTTGCATCTGTCGCACTTGAAATGGTATCGTCCGTCTACTTCACCAAGATAGCGATTGCAGCGGACGTTCTTATAGATGGGATTCTGCCTGATACAAGGGCAACAGATTCTAACTAACATGAGCGCTCCTTTCGCTGAATTTCTGGAAACAGGCTGTTGAGCACAGACCTGTCAGAAGCTACTGGGAAACTGTTCGCACTTCCAGCCGTGCTAGGCTCTGACTTGTCGGGTGTCAAAAGCCGCGATTACCCCGACTGGAGCAAATCGCTGATGGACACAGAAGATGGATTTGAACCACCGACCTTCGGGCTATGAACCCGACGAGCTACAAGACTGCTCCACTCTGTGTCATGTACCCGGCTTGATTCATCGTTGCTCTTTGAAATGGTAAAATGTCACAAAACCCATTTCATCGAGAGCCGGGAATAACGATTGGAGGTTGTAAAAGGAAAATTTCCATGAAAACAGAAGTGAATCGTTGTGCTGCGTAACGGAATCGAACCGTTGCTTGCCAGCCGTGGGGGAGACGGGCTGACATTCCCAACCAACAGGGACCGCAACATATAAATCCGGCGAATGGAAAGAGTGAAAAGCATTCGCCGGTGAAAGGAGAAATATGCTCATTGACACACAAGCGAGTAAAAATGACAAAACCTCGCTATGCCGGGCTATTCCTTAGAGGAAGCTGCAAAACTTCCTGCGTACATTATAAGCCTTGTCAAGTGGTGAAATCAAATAAATAGACCCAGCGAACACAATATATTGTGTTTTTAATCAAAAAGGCCTCTTGACAGGCTCAATTTTACTGATTCCGTTGTACAGTTCATCGGCAAGCTGCGCCAAACTGTCCGGTGCATCATCGTGCGGAACTTTGCCAAGCTGCGTGAACATCGTCACCTGTTCCATGAATGCCTTGTACTCTTTCGACTGGTGCTTTTCGTCAAGAAAATAGAACCGTTTGATGTCCGGCGCATACTGGATGATTCTGGACAGTTTGCTTTGGCCGCTTGGAGCACGCTGGCTGCGGACAGAGCAGTGATAGCCCTGCTGCCGGAGTTGGCTGTCTACCACATCGCAATACTCGTCACCGCCGTTGTTGGCTTCGCCGCGCACCACGTTGATTTTATGCTGGATGATTTTGCCCACGACTTCCGGTCTGGTCACGGTCTTGTCTCCGTTATTGAACACAAGGTCAGGGATGAACACGGCATCGCCGTACACATAAGCGATAGGACAGGCGGTAAAGTCCCCGCCACCCCATGCAATATCCATGACCATGAGCTTGCGATCAGGCTCACCGTCAGGCAGAACGCCGTTGAAATACCGCAGTTCATCGGCAGGGAACAGCAGACCTTCGCGCTCAACAGGTTGGTTCATGTACAGTGCTTTCCAACTCATTTCATCCATAACTTCGCGTTGCTTGCGGAGCGTTTCTGTGCTATATCCTACACCGTAGTCATAATCGAAGTTGGATTCGTCTTTTTCGTTCATTGCTGGCATAACAATAAACCTGTTCCTGTCGGAATCACCGTAGTTTTGCTCTAATCTGCCGATAACATCATGTACAGACCAACGTGTTGCAATGTGCAGTTCCTTGCACTTGTTGCCGATTTTTCGCTGTCTAAGATCGGTGGTGTACGTTTCCCATAGTTTATCAAGGCGTGGCTTTGAAAGAGCAACTTCAATGCCAGACACAAGGTCATCACAGTAAAGAAGCGTAGATGCACGGTACAGACCAGCATTACCAGTGCCGATAGACGTAAATTCCAGAGTTTCAAAACGCTTTCTCTTGCCCAAGTCGATACGGCAGTCCTTCGCATTGGTGTTCGACACGGCAACGTCCGGGAAAACATCATTCCACAGGTATTCTCCGTCTTTGTCGAATATACGCAAGCACTCGTCATAAACGCCACGCACAAAGCTGTTAGAGTGAGAGCCGGTAAGCATCGGTTCGTCAGGGTTTCTTCCGGCAAGCCATGTCAGATAGAAAATAGCTAGAGCCGTCTTACCACAGCCGGGGGGCATTGAGATTGCCAGCAAGTCCAATCTGTCATCCGCAAGGTCTTGCAGGGCGTTCGCAACGGTTCTTAATACCTTTCTTCTCGGCTGATAGAATTTCTTCTCCGGCGCACGATTCCATTCAAGGTAGATGCAATAGCTGTCGAACACGTCTTTTGCTTCAAACAGGTACGTCCGGCTGATAATGCCATAGACCTTCGCCACGTCCTCGCCTGTTTTCATCTTACCCATCATGGCTGCACAGACAGAGCGCAGCTCGCCGGAGTATTTGTAGGCATCGAATTGCTTGTCTTGCGACAGAGCGTCTCTCAAATTCACGACCGCCTGAAACCAGTCCTCGTAGACCTGTGCTTCTGTCGGATTCTGCTTTGCATACGCTTTGATGCTGTCGATGATGGCGATACACTGCTTTGGCTGCATAAAAAAATAGGCACCCCCTACCTGAAAATATAAAGAGTGCCTACAACTGCACAAAAATCAAATATTCGGTTTTTATAATGCTGTTTCGAAAAATTGTTTAATGTAATTTAGTTTAACGGGACTTATTTTTCCTTATTTATATAATCAAATAACGTAGGATTGGATTTGCAAGGCCACCAATAAATTTTATGCAATTTTTCTTTCAGCCTTACAAAAAACAACGGCTCATACCATCTTATCGGACGAATACCGGGATGCTCGTCATCCCCTAGCGTAACATAGCCCATATCATAAATATAAGTAGTAAGAATCACGCCGTCTTCATCGTGTACGAAAGAAATAATGCTTCCAAGCCATTCATCTTTCTCTATCGCATTTCTAAATTTGGGAAGGGAATAATACCCATCTCGCAAATCCGGCTTCTCTTTTATAAGTACGTCCATCATTTGCGCCGCAGCTCCCTTATATCCAAACACTTGATAACGATAAAGCGGTTTATTCATGCAATTCTCCTTTCATCTGTTCTGTTCGGCAATCCGATACCATGTCTGGCGGGTCACGCCAAGCTGCTTGGCAGCATCCGTGACCGTGAGAATACGCTTCTCAACCTGTTCGTGAAGAATATCAAAGAGGTTGCGATCATACTCAGTGGGCTTGCGTCCTTTATAAACGCCTTTCTGCTTTGCCACTTCGATGCCCTCTTGCTGACGATCGAGCATATTCTGTCGTTCAAATTCGTTGATGGCCGCAATCATCGTCAGCATCAGTTTACCAGTGGGGGTGCCTGTGTCTAGGTTCTCTTTATCACTGGAAAGGTGTACGCCGTTAGCTTGCAGCGTTTCAACCATTTCAAGCAAGTCCTTCGTGCTGCGGGCAAGGCGGCTGAAATCGTGAATAAACACGGTATCGCCCGACTGAACTGATTTAAGCATCTTCTGTAGCTCTGGTCTATCCATATTCTTGCCAGAGACTTTCTCAATGAACCAACGGTCAATGTTATGCCGCTTCAATGCTTCCACCTGTCGCGCTTCATTCTGTTCAACAGTAGATACACGAACATACGCTACGTTCATTCAGAATCGCCGTCCTTTACTTCTCTTATCTGATAAGCGCCCGTTCTAGTTAGCTCCCCGTTGTCCGGCTCGACAACAAGCCTGTATCCCAGCACTTCTAAAATCTGAACCATCGTAGATAGCTTCATATCATCGGCCAAAACACGAGAAGATACGCTAGAAATTTTTTTATAATCAAGTTTTTTTCTGAGGTATTCGTATGTCCGATGCTGCTCTTTGATAATCCCACGAAGAATTTCGCTGGAATTTACCTTGTTGTTCGTAGCTGCCATTTTTTTGCCCTCTCTTCCTTTGGTATCATTATACGCTTTCTAGCGTAAGCTGTCAAGAGAGCAATTCGGCCCTAGTGTATATATAAATATACTATACTCTGTAAATACAGAGTATAGTAGTATAAGGATGTTAAACTTTTTACATGGAAACGTGTATACGCTTTATTTTCGATTCGTTTTGAATCTGTAAAGTATATTTTCTTCAAATTTCCATATTGACAAGTGCTCAATATCTGGTATATACTATCATCAGCAACAAAGCGAGGTGATGAAGTTGCAGAAAGCAGCAGAGCCATCTAAAAACGAATCTATGCGTATGGTTTCGTTCAGGCTTAGCGAAGAGGATATCGAAAAAATCACATTTTGCGCTAACGCTCTGGATGGAACCAAGAGTGATGTTGTGAGAATGGGTATTGATCTAATCTTCAACGTTGCAGAACGCATAAAAAAATAAGCTATCAGCACCCACCTACCAAAGTTTAGCTGATAGCTTATCCGTTACAAAAAGAAGGTACTGCAACCACCAAGGGGGCAGTCTCCCTTTTCAGAATCTATTATACCAAAAAGGGCTGCTCTCCGCAAGAGTTAGGAGCAAAAAACATGAACTTTCCCACGACAACCGAAGAATTTCTGAAAACATTCGCACACGGCAAAGAGCCAACCAGCGAGGACAGGGAGTACGCAGAAGCACTGGGTAAGCTGTCCGAACTGAACTATCAGGCAGGGTACGAAGCGGGAGCATCCAAAAATAAGGGCTGAGTTTTGTGCAAATCTACAAACTTTTAGATTTTGTACAGATACCAGTACTACATTAAGCGTTTGCGTAATTGACAAGCCACAACATATTGCGTATACTGGTTGCACCCACATGAAGGGAGGTGAGTTTATGTACAGTCCGTATCTTGAACGCCACAATCACACGTTCACTGTTGCGCTGACCGAACGGCAGTTCCAGTGGCTGAAAGCCTATTGCACAGAACACAAGGTCGCACAGGCCGCAGCCATCCGTGACACGTTCTTTGTGGTGCATCCTATCCCGGAGACCAATGAAAACGAAAAATGATACGTCCGCTCAGGTCGGCAAACTTTAGCGAACGTATCATGTAAACCCTGAGAGAAGCATTCTCTCGCCGTTATTATAGCAGAAAATTGCTTCTCTCACAAGTGAAAAGGAGCTTTTTAATGCAACTTTCTTTGTCTGAGAACATCAAAATCTTTAACAACGCCGAGTTTGGCGAAATCCGCGTCATGCTCATTGACGATGACCCTTGGTTTGTTGGCAAGGACATTGCGGTGGCTTTAGGCTACAATAACCCGCAGAAAGCCATCCGTGACCACGTTGATGAACAGGACAGAGGGGTGAACGAAATGGACACCCCCGGTGGTAAGCAGCCTATTATCATTATTAACGAATCAGGTTTGTACAGTCTGATTTTCAGCAGCAAGCTGGAAAGCGCACAGCGGTTCAAGCACTGGGTCACTCACGAGGTATTGCCGTCCATCCGCAAACATGGGATGTATATGACCGACAATCTGTTGGAGACGGCTATTGCCAACCCGGACTTCGTGATCGGTCTGATTCAGAACATGAAGGCCGAAAAGGAAAAGAGCGCAGCGTTACAGATGCAGAACAAGCAACTCTGTGAGAAGAACGAGGAGATGCAGCCTAAAGCAGACTACTTCGACGACCTCGTGGCGTGGAACGTGTCTACCAACTTCCGCTCTACCGCAAAGGAACTGCGCATTCCTGAACGCCTATTCATCAAGATGCTTATTTCTGACGGTTACATCTACCGTGACAAGAGCAAGGGCATCCTGCCGAAAGCTGGTAAGGGTGAAGGTCTGTTTGCGGTAAAGGAATACTGCAACCAGAAGAACAAGCACGGTGGCGTACAGACCAGAGTAACGCCGAAAGGCCGTGAGACGTTCCGTCTACTCTATGCAAGCATCCGTAGAAGCGTATAACAGACAATAAGAAAAGCCAGTGGTTAGAGAACATCTAGCCGCTGGCTTTTTATTTACGGAACTATGAATCGGCAATCAGTGAATTTGTTTCCGTCAAAATCACCGACGAATGTAACGGTCTGGCCGGGAGAAAGCATAGAAATCTTGTCTTTTTCGTTTTCCGGGAATCCAGCCATATAAACGGTATAACCAATGCTGTGAGAAGTGACGAAGTTCACGCTGAGCATAACAGTGTACGGATTATCCAACTTAATCATTGCGTCTGATACACTGTTGACTTGATATGTCACCTTATATTGCTTACCAGCGTATTTGTCTTTTGCCTTTACAGCGTTGTCGGCCGCCTGTTTTGCATAGTCATCCAAATCAAGCGTTGGAATATCATCATCTGGGTTATGCGAAGAAGCACTGGATGCCACCCGCTCACTGCTTGCGGGTTCAGAGCTTATAGGCTGTTCAGATTCGGATGCCGCTTTTTGAGATGCCGGAGTGCTGCTTGCTGAGCTTTCGGAAACTTCCTCAATAGAGCTATCATCCAGTTCCGTTGCCGTAGACTTGGCGGAGGAAGATGTAACGCCGGAGCTTGCCAATTCATCATGTGATGGCTCTGGTGTTACAGCCAAACATATAACGAAAACTGCAAATGATACAAAGAAAGCAATTAACATCCAATTGTCTTTCTTATGCGTTGCTTTGTTGTAAAGACACAGCGCTCCAAACACAGGCGTTGCAACCAGAGTAATCATTCCAAATAAAGCATACATTTTATGATCCCGCCTCTCATTCAACAGGAGTAAACAAGACTTGCGTTTCAAGCGACAGCTGAATATTGTAACCATCCTCTACAGTTACTCTTTGTTTTTCGCCTGTTTTTGAAAACCTCAGCACAGATTTTACATCATCCGAGTTATCATTATTCACCACAAAAACAGTAGCCATCTTCTCTCCACCCTTGTTTTCTACGGTGTATTCACCAGCAGGAATCAAATAACGTGTATAGGTATATTGTCCATAAGTCTGGCTTGGAATAGTAACCTCTTCACCATATTTTCCAAGTGCTCCATCAACCAGCATAAAAGAATTATCTTCTTTTACAGTTTCAGAAGAAGCAACAACAGATTGTGCGACTGTTTCATTCTGGATTTCCACAGAGGATGTAACAGAAGATGTCGGTTCCTCACTTTTAGGATTAGCCGTAACATTCGTTCTTTCTCGTGGATTCACAAGGTCTTGGATAAAAGATATAACAATCAAGGCTACAAGGATTTTGAACCACAGCCGCTTATAAGCTGGCTTTGGCGGTGTATTCTCTCCACCACACTGCGGACAGGTTTTAGCGGTAGCTGCTATCCTTGCGCCGCAGTGTCTACACTTTACGAGTTTTGCCATTTTACAATGCCCCTTTCTTACGGTCAAGTATAGCACAGATTAGACCAGGAAAGGGGCCTTTTTGTATTTTTCGGAAAATTTGGAGACTTGCACAATCGGATGGGTTTTGATTTGTGAAGGTGGGGTGGGTATTGGCAATGAAAGCGCCTTTTTTATTTTGGTCGGAGGAGACGGGGCTCACCACCCCCACCCGGGCCTCCGGCCCTATTCCCCACGGGTGACCCCAGCGCACCCGGAACGACGGCACACGACAGGCCGCACCGGGTAGATCAGGACTGTGCAGAACGCTGGATTGCGGGCAGTGTGTCCGATAGAGCACGCCCAAGCGGACACGCAAGCGCACTAAAAATAATACGCAAAAAAGCGTAAATACCTATTGACAACTACGCAAGAAAGCGTATAATATAATCAGACGCAAGAAAGCGTAACACCTACCAAATACCGTTACAAAACAGGAGGGCAAAACCATGAAACTAGAATTCAGAACCAAGAATACAGCATACGGTACCGCACATTATCTGTGCATCGACACAAACGCAAAAACCTTTTCCCGCGTCCCTGACGGCTGGGTATCTAAGGACGTTCCCACCGTCTCCAAGCGGGATATGGACACTATCAAGGCACAGGCCATTACAGACGGGTACAAGGAGGTTTGAGCCATGACAAGAACAGATGAAATCAACGCAGAAATCAGAAATCAGGCCGTGCGCCTTTATCCGAAATGTGCCGGGCTGTTTGAGCTGCCGTTGATGGTATACACTCAGATTGTAGCGGACAACCTGACCCGCTCCAAGCCGTACCGCCTCAGCGTTGAGCGGTGCAAAAAAATTATTTTGGCTATGCCAGAATTTGACTAAAACGGGGTGTAAAAATGATTACTCTTGACTTTTCCCAGTGGGCCGCCATCTGGTACGTGGGCGGCATGATCAGCGGTGCGCTGGTTATGCTGGCATGGCTTAATAGCTGAGGGGGTAATACAATGATCGACCGCAAAACGCTTGACTACGCCTTGCACACTCTTGACAAAAAATTGATCTACTGCAAAACAAAGCAGGACAGCGCATATTATCAAGGTATGCGCAATATGTTGGAGATCGTAATATCCGAGGCATACACAAAAGATGTGTATATCACATCAAGCAATACCGGCAAACATTACGCAGTTGACCAACTAGCAGCAGAAATCAGTGCGGAGGGCTAAAAAATGACGTTATTCGAAGAAAAAGTGAACGAATACCGCGAAAACAAGCGGCTTTTGGAAGAGCTGGAAGCAATGAACGAAAGCATTAAAGCAGATATTATCTGCATGATGCAGGGTGCGCCCGAAATGGCGCAAGGCACCGCAAAAGCCATTTACAAGGACGTTCAGAGCGTCCGGTTAGATAGCAAGCTACTCAAGACACTGCACCCGGATATATATGCAGAGTGCAGCAGCAAAACAACTTACAAGCGCTTCAGCGTGGTATAAGGGGGTGCAAGCTGTGATACTATCCGCGCTTCTGTTTTTCTTCTGGTTTTTTTCGGCGCTGTTTAAGGCGTCCAAATAAGAAGCATTTCACCCGGTCAGAAATGGCCGGGCTTTTCTTTTGCCTTGCACTGACACAGTGCAGGGCTTTTCTTTTGCCCAGAAGCGTATAAGCTACACACAAGCGTTTGCGGCGGCTTTTCTGCTACCAATGCAATTATCCAGCCATAACATTAAAAACGTTTACATGGCTTTGCAGGGGCATTTCCGTCGATTTGCCCTATTCCATCACACACAACACAGCAGCCGCACAAGCTGCCTATACACCACCTGCGCCACGCTGGAGGGCATACCGCCAAGCGCAGCACCTCCAGCACATACCAGATACAACCGCCACGCCGGACGCTGTACAGGGCTGCGCAGCCACCTATTATAATAAGGTATATAAGGGTGCAGCGGTGCGTACCTGTTATAGATCCATATCAGGCGGTGCAGCACATCGCAGACCGTGCCAGCCCGGCGGCTTACGATCTGGCACCGGTCAGCAGTCAGGGCGCACACTTCACCCGGTGGGACAGTCCAGCGACAAGAGCACAGCGGGCGGCGCGGAACCATTGGCGGCTACCGCCGCATCTCTTTTCGGGCTTTCGCCCGATAGCCAATAGAGGTCAGCAATAGTCGCAGCGTTCCGGATGGAATAGTCGTAACAGCTTTTGGAATAGTCGTAGTTTATCCCGGCGGATAGTCGTGGAATAGTCGTAAAGTCATCAGATGACAAGCATTTGAAAGTCCTATATATAGTATAGTAACGAGTTGTTCGCTGATAGTCGCGGAGCAATAGTCGTAACATTTTATTGCGAACCATCGTCAAATAGTCGTGTGTTTTTGTGTGAAATAGTCGTTTGCCTTTTAGAGAAAGAGAGATGCGATAGTCGCTAAGCCATCAGACCACCCAAAAAACAATATGTGTCAAGACACCCGTCAATTTTATTCTCACCTAGCCATACCAAATTCGTATACCAACAGTACTTATTATAATATACGCTTATATATCCTAGTAACTATCTATGGATTATTCTGCTAAAATAATCGTACCACCCGATTTGGTCTGTTCCTGCTCGATTTAATTCCCAGTAACGAACTATGATATTCTAAACAATTCATAGTATTATGCTAGGAATAATATATGCAACATTTGTACATATCCAACCGACTGCAAAATGAAGTCAATTCTCCATGTGAAATAGTCGTAGACTATCCACCAGTCCGAACCTCACGCTAGTTCTTGCCTACGGTCTGACCTTCTGGCTAACGGTATAGCTTTTGGAGATAGAGGGTTGTAGGGGGAAAGAACCTTTGCAAAACATCTGGTTGTCGTTTCCGGTTGTTGCAGTTGTCTCACCATTTCGGCGTGGGGGCCTCAAACAATTTATTTGTTTGAGGGGGGAGTTAGGGGGATTATAGGGGGTAATAGGGGTTGTAGGGGAAAGAGGGGGAAGAAAGGGGGGAAGATTGGATGCGGACGCATCATGTGCATCCATTTGCATGCAAACGCATCACGCTGATAGTCGTAGCCATATCAGCTCAAACTCCGCTCGATCGAGACGGCTCCTACTCAAATCCAGACCTTGCCGTTTTCCCCTGATAAATAACAAGAGAAAAAAGCACGGAATAGTCTCAGAGGGTAGTTTTACCACCTGACACCATTCCATGCTTTCTGATACAGTAGTTTTGTAGCCGCAGGAGCTAAGATTAGATATTCTTGGCTTCTCTTGCCTTACGCAAACGCTTTGCCAGTGCTTCACGCTGCTCTTCGCTAATCTCACGAGTGACAGGCGGCCGGAACTTCACAAGACGTTTCGGCATCGAATAGGTCTTGGATTCCTTGCACCGCTTGGCAGACAGCTCCGCCATAAACTTGTATGTATCGGGGAACTGCTCACAGAGCTTGTCCAGTTTGCGAATGTAAACTGGGTCTGCCGTGTAGATTTCTGCGGTATCTTCCGCTGCGTTGAAGTTGATGGTAGTCTCACGTTCGATGTTGGCAAGTGCCATAGTTGTTTTCTCCTTTGCGTTATTTTTGGTTGATTTTCTTTTTTTGGCAAGTTTCCGGCAAATAATCCATACAAGCTCGGCATGAAATGGTCTTTCGACAGATCATTCGTTCTGCTCGTTCTTTCTCTTCTTGTTCGCGTCTTTGACACTCTCGCTTGTACTCTTCTTCGTGCCGTCTGTGTGCATTGGCAATGATGATAGCATGGACAGCAGCCATGTTTGGAACCATAGTCTTTTCCTCCTGTATTTTGTGTAGTGAAAAATATTTATGGGGTTCAGACGGTAACTTTATCGCCTTGACCCTGTTATCTGTTTTTCTTGCTTATTCCACTGTGACGATTGGAGCGCAGAAGCGATGCTAGGCTATTATTCAACTGCTTCGTATGTTTTCTCGAAAATGTCAGGTTTACACGGGTAGATTTCGCCATTTACGCCACGAATGATATAATCGCCATCCCTTGCAATCATAGTCCCTTCAAGCGTTTTAATCTCGCACCACGCAGGGTCATCGTGAAACTTTCCGAAGTCATGCGTAATAATATCATTGCTACTTACTGCATCCCAGAACCAATCTTCTCCAATAAGCCCTCGTGCATTGAGCTTGAATGCCTCGATAACAACTGGTTTCTTACGGTATTTCATGTTTATTCTCCTCCCGTTACATCCACACGCATTCTTTGAACTGCTGTGTTTCCATCTGGAACGTGATGTCCAGTGACCCCACGTTGCCCTCTTTGTTCTTCTCAAGTGCAAAGTGATAATGCTCTTCTGGTCTCTTTTGCGTTTTCACTTTCTGTGCCAGCAGGATAATTGCATCTGCGTCCTGTTCGATTTGCCCGGATTCTCGCAAATCTGCGGCGGTCGGTGGGATACCAGCTCTTGCGGTCTCTCGATTGAGCTGTGCAAGTGCCACAACCAGCGTTCCTGTGGACTGTGCGAATTCATGCAGTGCCATGCTGATCTCCGTGACGGCACTGTATCGGTCTTTCGCTCCGGCTTGATAGATAAGCTGCAAATAGTCGATGAACACCACTTTTGCCTGCATCCTGATGGACTGCGTTCTAATCCATCCAACGCCCTTACCGGCAGCGGAGCGGACGTACAGCGGATATTTCTTGATGGCTGCCAGTCGGTCAAGCTCGTCAATGCTGACGGTCTTGTTTTTGACCGTGTGAAGTGGTACGCCTAGCTGGTTTGCGATAATACGAGCGTAGAGGGTATCAGGGTCGGTCTCTAGGCTGAAATACGCCACCTTGCGTCCGTTCTTGGCTATTTCACAGGCAAGTTGCAGTGACAGAGCAGTCTTGCCGGCAGATGGCCTTCCGCCGATCACAACGAAGTTTCCCGGAACAAGATGCAAGTTGTTGTCCAGCACTTTAAGCCCTGTGCTGATATACTCCGGCTTATCGTCCAGCTTGCGGATGTAATTGTCTATGCCATCGCACATTGGGATGAAATCGCTTCTCTCGTTGTGCAGGTTTATGGCTTCTCCTAGCTGCTCATAGATGCCTGTCAGGTCTGCGTATCTGGTCGAGCCATCAACGATTTTGAACGCAAGTCCTCTGGCTCTGGTCAATGCTGCCTGTTCCTTGACGATTCTAGCCCAGCCCTGTATCATGTCATGGGTGACGTTTCGGATGAACTCTGCACCGAAGGCATCCAGACATTCACCCATTGCTTTCTTGCAGTTATCGTACCGCCCCATGACTTCTACCGGATTCCACTTGTCGTTGTGCTCCCAATAGCCACGAATGGCAGCGAATGTTCTTTGCAGTTCAGGGCAAAAGTCTTCAATCTCCAAGTCCTGCAAAATATCGGCGTATTCCGAGAACGTGAGGACTGCTCCCAGCAAGATGTATTGGGTCTGATTTTCAATATTCACCGCAGAAAGTCTCCTTCGTCAGGCAATTCAGCCATCTTCTGTTGATAGCCACCGTTCCAGTCCTTCACGTTACGCATCCAGTTTCGTGCAGCAGCTTTCCAGTCCTTCATGGGCGACTTGCCGACCTTCCATCCATTTGCTGTGAAGTGGTCAACAAACCGCTCTGCTTCCAGTTCCGTGTAGCCCTTTTCGGAAAAGTAGGCTTTGGCTTGTTCGATAGTCGGTGCCTTGAAGCGTTTGACTTCGTTGGTATTTTTCTTTTCACATTTTTCTTTTTTATCAGATTCAGATACAGAATCAGATACAGATAAGGCATCGTTTGCATCCATTTGCATATTTTGCATACCAGTGTATGCGTTTGCATCATTGGTATGCGTTTGCATGCACTTGAATTTTTCATCGCTCCAACGCTTATTTGCACTCCGTCTGTTTTTCTCAATTCGCTCCTGTCTTTTCTGTGCATTCATATCATCGAACGCCTTAACAACTTTCCAGAGCATCCGCATAGCACGATCGTCGTCGTACGCTGGCTCAATCCCAGTCTCAACATACTGTGCATAGTTGCGGACGAATGCTCCAAATTCCTCGTCTGTCAGCTCGTCCATCGCATGAACGTGTTCCAACAGAAGAATCATTGATGTTCTCGGCTTGTGTCCCTGCTCCATACTTAATCCTCTTTGTAACGGCTGTTCCACCGGCTGATGATTTCTTGTCGTCCGTCTTTTTCGTCATACGGTGACAAAACGCCATCTTCATCAAAGCTATAGTAAGCGCTATTGCTCATTGATGCATTATTACACTTTTCACACAGAATCATCCATGTTGTGTGGTATCTTCTCTTTGAATCCACTTGATGCAATCCATCATGATATAACGTAGGAATAGACCCGCAGAACGGGCATCTCTTAAGTTCTTCCATTTTTAATCCTCCTCAGAATAGGCACTCAGCGTCAGGCTCACGCAGCCAGCCTTCGCCCGGAATGTTGACTATCTCATAATACTGCCGTGCAACGTAGATTGTTTTCTGCCCATCCTCAGCAATCAGACCGACAATCAGATAGTTACCAGCAGCCATAAAGAACCAAGGGTTGCTTTTGTAGGTCTCGCCCTTCATCCAGTTCTTCATCCTGTTCACGGCTTTTTCAATGTCCTTATCGGGGCAGTCCGGGTTGTCGTATGCAAAGAAATCATCAGGAAATTTAAGCTTTTTCACTTTCTGAACCCCTCTCTCGTTCTCGTGATTCGCTTATGCGCCTTTACAGGCCTTGCACCTTTTCCGTACGCTGGTCGGATATGTTTTGCCTTGATGTACCCGCAAGGCGGTTTCGGCCCGAAGTCAAAAAGGCTCAAGTCCATAACGATGATTCCAAACTTCTTGTTCGTCATACTCAAGCCTCCTTTGGCTCTTCTGGCGCATACGTCCAGTGCGTTACAATGTACCAATCACCGTGTTCCAGCGGGTCGTTAAACTCGTCTCTCCACGCCTTTTCCCCGAATGCTGGTGCATAGAACCCAAGTCTCATGTACCGTTCATAGTCGTTTTCGTTTTGGTAAATGTGTTTTACCATCAAAATCAGCATCGGAGCATCTGACGGTGGTAACTCATCACGCACGGAATGCCATACATACTTGTCCATGTCCATCACCTCATACCATCGGAAACGCCATCCAATGCGTCACCGTCACATTTTCCGGCAGTCTCTCGCCTGTCTCGTCCCAGAACTGACCGTCTGCGTAACAGCCGAGAAAGTACGCTGTCGGCGAGATTCCTTGCAACATTTTTCCATTATCATCACGCCACGTTGTTTTAGCTGCAAGCAACAAAGGCTGCATCCGTTCTCGTGGCGGTTCACTTGCTGGATGCCAAAGTGTGTTACTCATAACCTGCTCTCCATCAAAGAACCGCAGTTCGGGCAGTAGTTCTAACGTGTATGATGATTTTTTGTGTGGCATCTGCTACACTCGAATCTTGTGAACGTATCGTCCTGTACAATCCATTCAGCGGTACGCTCTAAGGCTGTCGGGGGCATCTTCCACAACGTCAAAATGGCATTGCCAATACCGCAAGCACAGCATCTAACTCCATTGTAATTCTCGCAGCCATCGCAATATGCTTTCTCGATTCTTTCAATAAGTGCGTTTCGTTCAAGGTATTCTGGATAATTAGCCATTGTCTTTCACCTCGATTGTTGGCGCATTTTCAATAGCTGTTATTACGTCTCCAAGCACATCGACCATCAAGGCGTTGAATGTGTAATCAGCTTCATCCACGCTTACATACTCCATCTGCCTATCAGAAAAATAAAGTTTGAGTGCATTTGCATCAATCGGTCTGACTTCCATTGCCCTTTCTCCTCTCTATTTCATTGCAAACCGCCTTGTAAAACGCATCCCATGTCTCACAGTCGCAGGAATCGCCAAAGCCGAAACCTGTCCGCTTGCGCTCTGCAATGTCACGTTCAAAGCAATCAAGTGTCTTGTCCGTCAGTTTCGGCAGAAGCGAGATGATGCATCTGCAAACAAGGCTAGGCATATATGACCGTCTGCCCAAGCAGTAGCGGACAGCGCAGTTGCAAATTGCTCCGAAGTCGTCATTGGTCGGGTCAACCATGCCTTTTGGCACATCCGGCTTCAAATCGTCCACGCTACATTGAAGGGCTTCTGCGAATTTTGCCAGTCGCGTTTCTTTCTTCACGCCACGCTTTTGCTTTTCAACGGCACTTACATACGAATTGGTTGTTCCAATCATCCTTGCAACATCTTTCTGCGTGATACCGAGTTCAAGCCTACGCTTCCTGATTTTCTCTCCCGTAGTCATACTCTTCCAGTTCCTTTCTGATTTTCTGGCGTTCAATCTGCTTTAGTCTCGCCTTTGCCAGCTTGCGGTTGTCAGCCTTTCGGATAGACCAGTTATTGCGGTGGTTTGCCCAGCAAGCGTATCTATGGCTAAACTCGCTTTGGTCGTACCAGCCCTTGCCAATAAGCCCTTTATAGGTCTGCTGACGTTTCATCTCTCTTCTCCTATTCCTTGCACACATCGTCCGGGTCTGTAAAATCAGCCCGGAACTCAGACAGACCGTTGTAACAGACTCACGAGAATCTGTCGTGCCATTTACAGGTGGAGCAGGACTTGTCCACAGTACGGCAGAGAAGCTTTCCTTTACTATCCAGCAGAACACCGTTGCCGAGTATCATCTCATCATTCCCGTTTTCCAGTTCAATCCTGCGCTTTCTGATTTTCTCCCCTGCTGTTATCTTTATACTCCCGCCTTGTACATCGCATACAATGTCGCAAACCCAATCAAATAAACTATGATGTGGATGATTGCATCTGCAAAAACCTTTTTATTTCCATCAGGAATTTCGTTCAGAAATATATCCCATATTAAAATTTTTTCAATGAGATATACTATTTCACATATAAATGTTCCGACCAGAAAAGAAACTAAACCCACAATCAACGCATTCCCAAGATTATTCATTCTCTTTTTTCTCCCATTCCTTGCATCCACGTTCATTCCACACGAAGTCTGCAACGTGTTCTGACTGGTCGTTCACGCACACGCCCTCCGGCTCTGCGTACCATTTGCAAGAGCCACAGGACGGCTCGGATTTGTTCTTACAGGATTCTGCTGTACATCGGATAGCCTTGCCAGCGGAGAACTGCTTTATGCCCATGCAAGAGCAATGTTCGGTGGTGCAGTAGAAGTTCATTCCTCTATCTCCTTCCATCCGATAAACTCGCATAAGCCAACAGTGTTATTGGCGCAACGATGAATGAGAACTTTATCGCTTATTTTGAATTTTGCGATAAACCCAATTTTGCTTTCTTCCATTTCATTTTCAAACATCCAATCAACGATGTCTTTATCGATTCTGACATCGCCTTCGTCTATCATGGTCGCAAAGCACTGTTTGCACCTGTAAAGAGCGCACTTTTTCATTATATCTGCCCTCTCTTTTTCCTTCTGTTGGCATTGAACCTCCCGATCAATCGCTTATACTCCTTATAGCACTCCGGGCATAGGTTGCCTGTGTCCCTGCGCCACGCCCAATCCTTGAAGTATTCGTCAGGGTTCATCATTCTACAGCCCTGTACCGCTCCGCAGCGGTCGCGCACTCGCTTGTGGTAGATTCCTCTGTCAGTTTGCATTAGATTCGCCTGCTTTCTTTTTAGATGCGCGTTTTTTATTTGGGCTTTCAATCTGCTGTGGGATAGAATCAATCAGATTCTTGAACTTCTGCATAGTTTGATTGAATATCAAACTATGCATAAACTGCGCTAGTTCTAATGGCGTTCCAACCTGTTCCGAACGACCGTCAGGATATGTAATGATTTTCATTGTTCGTTCTCCCCAACATCCTTAAACAGAATTTCTTTGTCAGCTTTCCAGTCTTTGATTTTGCACGGAATATGTTCCCCATCAATCAGCTTTTGTTACGACTGTATCTGCGCCATTGACAGTAACCCATCCATGCTTCAGTCTGGCTTTAGCTTCTTCCATCTGAATCAGTTCGGGAGTGATGGATTCCGACACGATACGATTGGATTCTGCTTCTGCCTGTGCTTCGATCACTTTCACATCGGCTTCCGTCTGAGCCTTCACCTTGTCCGTCTCAGCCTGGGCAAGAGCAGTCTGCTTGTTCAGTTCAGCAATCTCTGCGTCCTGTTTTGCTTGTTCTTTCGCTCTAATTTTTTCAGTGAGAGTATCATCCAATTCCACGTCAATCACGAGGGCACTCGAAACGTTGATTCCGTATTCATTGGTAAGTTTTTCATTCAAATAGCTTGTGATTGCATTGTTTACTTCCGTTTTCTTTTCGGAGTAAATGTCCATTACAGAAAACTGTGGCGTAACTTCCTTGACGTAGGCGATAATGCTGTTCTGAATACGGCTTTCGACAAGCGTTTCACCATCCATCCCATTAAAACGGCTGTAAAGTTCAACAACACGGTCTGGAATGAAGTTATAATTTACGGTAAGGTTTACTCCAACCATTCCACCGCTTGCGGGGGCATCAATGTGCCAATCTGCGTGTTCCTTTGCGTTATAATCTGCCGGGTCATCCGAAAAAATAAGTTGCTGCTGGCTGATAGGAAACTTGCTAACGTGTTTCATGGGAGAAAGAAAGTGCCAGCCCTGCGACAAGGTGTTCTGCTCAACGCCTCGTGCCGAATAAACAACTCCAACATAACCAACGGGCACTCTCTCCAAACATAGCAAAAGAACCACTGCAACAAAAAACGCTGCTACAACAGAAGAAATAATAGTTGCTACCTTTTTCATGTTTTACTCCTTATCGTTAAAATTGTTGATAATCAAAAAGGCGACCGCCCAAGATAATAAAAAGAAAGCGATGAGTTCTTTCACTCCTCTGTCACCTCTTTATACTCTACGTCAATCTCCTTCGGCAAAGTCGTCTGATACTTCTGGGCAAGCTGCTCTACGCTTTGGGCATCGCCCAGCGGCTGTTCCGGCGGGGCAACGGTGACTTCTACGTTGTCACGCATACCAAAGTAGTTCTTGGCTCGGAAAATCCACTCTGCCGGGTTCTCCTGACCGTACATACCGTTGTATGCCCACATGGACTGCATTTGCAGAATCAGTTTTAGAATGTACTTCTGCTGCAAGCTGTCGTCACGGCGTTTGCCTGTCATAATCTGTCTCAGGCTAGGCCATTCAATGCCCAACACCAGTGCAATCCATTCTACAACAGGGGAGATTCTAGCTTCGATGCAAGCGTCAAAGAAGAAATCAAGGCGTTGCTGCACTTCAATGGGGTTGTTCATATCCACGCTCGGAAGATCTCCAAAATACTTGGCTGCAATCATGCCGATGACCTTCTTGTCCTCTTCATCGCCGATTCTCGACTGCAAATCCCCTGTGCTTAGCATCTTAGACCTCGTGATCGCTAACTCCTGTTGTTCTTTCACCTTTTTACTCACCTGCGATCGGATAGATTTCCGCTTGTTAAGCATCTGTTGTTTCTTCTTCTCACGCTCTTTCTCACGCTTCGCAGCGGCTTCTTCTTTCGCTTTTTGCGCCCGCTTCTCACGCTTTTTCTTTTCAGCTTCGGTCAGCGGCGGTCTGCCACGACCACGCTTCGGGGGTGTTGCCAAAAGTTATCACCTCGCTTTATTCCTTTTCTACTTTTTCAAAAAGAAATTCAATTGGTTTTTCGTTTTCAATAACATTTCCGTATGCAACTCCAATTTTATAAATGTAATCATTTCTTAACTTGCTTGGAATTTCATAAATGTATTTGCGGAATACCTCTAAGGAATTTGCACGTTTATAGTGATTGCACATTCGACAAGCTGGCATCAAATTTGAAATATCGTTTGCATTTTTGTTATCCGGTTCCAGTGCCCTTAAAGGTTTGAAGTGGTCTACCTGCATATCCTTATAAGAAATTTCCCTGCCACAATACGCACAGCGTCCATTATATTTCTGATACACAACCTCACGGATTTTCTTATTGATTGCCATGTGTCAGACCTCCTTGATGCGTTTCCAAACAGGGTATGCGTATGGATGCTTTGCAACGACATTCCACAACCACTTATATGGATAACCCACGCAATCAGACTTTGTGATCGCCCCAGCAATCGCCATCACATAGCCGTTTTCATCTGCATCTTCTTTTTTAGGCGGCTGCTCGAATGTGCTTTTCCACAAGCCATCAAACCCGATTTCGCTATAAGAGCAGGTTTTGAAATAATGCGTAGCCATTCCAAGTTCTTGCTCAATATCGCTGCGAATGCTGTTGTCATCCTCGTCCGTTTCGGTTTCAAGAACAAGGTAAATCCGCTTTTTCACGCTCTCACCTCTTCATTTTCGTTTCGATGTTTCTCAGTTCCCGTGCAATCCACAAGATGGAACAGCAATTGTCCAACTGCCGCCACCAAGCGCACTTCTCTTTTTCGCAGACGCACCGACCAAGCGGATTGCTGGCTATCTTCATTGGGCAATAAAGTTCGTTGTCCATACTTACCTCCCAAGAAATACAAACGCCCACTTCATCCATTCTGGGATGTCTGCGGAAAACAAGCCCTTATACATAAAGATGGAAAATGCGATAGACGAGACTGCCGTGGCTGCAATAAAAGCGATTACAACGCCTTGCAGAATCGCAAATTTTCTACGGCTTCTTTCCATCCTCTTTTCAATGTCATATCTGTTCATGTTTTTACCTCCACCCCGTCACAACCGCCGTACAAACGACCAGAACCACGTTGACGAACGCCCAGACGAGCATTGCTTGCTGTTTTTCAAACAGGTTGTCTACCATGCCCTTGATTGTCCGTTCAGACTGAACCACTACCGCCAGCAGGACTAGGCAGACCAGCCAGCGGGTTACAAATTCAAACATTGTTAGCTCCACCTTTCCCTCAGCTCTTTTTCGACCTGTTCTGACTTTGCGGTGATGTAATCCGCAAACTCGTCAGGGGTCATGTCCTCGTTTTTGAACTGCCCAACCATTTCCCAGTACCTGTCACCAATGCGGATGATTTTCTGCACCTGTTCATCGGTCAGGTCTGCATCGCACCGAAGGTTCTGAATCAGTGCGCCCCATGTGGCGGCAATGCCATCCAGAGCCATGCGAAAGCCGTACAACTGATTCTGCCGTGCGATTTTGCGGAGGTTGGTTGGCTTGACCTGTTTGCCACAGAGAGGGCAGTTTCCAATTTTATTCATTTGACTGCTCCTTTGCTTCAAGGCGAGAGAGCCAGCGGTCAAGCTTTATCTCGGCGGTCTTGTTGATTTCCTCTGAAACCCTTGCCTTGATGCATGGTTTTGAATCAGACAAATAGACCGTGAACGCAACTTTAATGTCTGCTAGTTCCTCTAGCAGATTCTCTTCACACTCCGCAACGCTCTTCGGTGTCGGGTTCGTGCCATCCAGCGCCCGGCGCAGCTTCAATGCAGCCTGTGCCAGTTCGGATGCTTCTTCTGCCAACTGCGCCAAAATTTCCGTATCGGGCAGAATGTCTGAAATTTTCTTTTGCATAGCTCTACCTCTTTCAGTAGTATTCGATTTCAACCATTGAAGTGGATACAAGCTCAAATCGACCGTCTCCCAGAGGTATTTGGAGTAGTTTGTAATCTCTTGCACTAGAGATCGGAATCAGCTCGTTAAAGCTTTCCACCGTAATGGTGTACTTCGGACGCCGTGCGCTGCCGTAGCCCACTTTTTCAATTTCCGGGGAATAAACTGTAACATGGTAGCAAGGGTGGTCAGCAGTTTCAGTTTCAGTTTCAGTTTTAGTTTCAGCAGATGTTAAACCACAGGATGTAAATAACAGTATGAGTGACAGTGCCAGAATTGTAATCATAAGACAGATAAAACGATGATTGCTCACTTCTGTTCTCCTTTCAGCCAGTCGTTGAGCGCAGCCATGCAAGAGGGGCAAAGAAGAATGCTCCACCCTTCTTTCCCGCCAATTATTGGCCGAACTTCAATTTTCCCATTCATTTTGTTCCATTTGTTCCATTCTTCAAGCGTATACGTTTCGCCACACCTATCGCATACCATTGCCATTTTCTTTCTCCAATCTTTTTAGCAGCCCGTCCACGTCATACCGCCAATGGACACGCAGCCTTTTCGCTTTGACCTCTATCCCCTCTTGCTCTGCCCACTGCCAAGGAATGCTCTTGCGGCTCTCGTTGTATCGGAACGCCAGAACTTTGTTGGCAGGGATTGCAAAGGTGCGGTTGACCTCCCTGTAATTGATTATCACATGAGCGGTCTGACCGCTGTACCCCATTGCTTCCACCATGTCAGTGATGTGCTTTTCCTTGCGGTATTTGCATTTTGCCTTGTAGTACTTACCGAACACCTTTTCCAGAGGGATAGAGGGCGTTTCGATGGTTTTCAGTTCAAACAGGTGGTTCATCGGGTAACGGTACACAAGGAAATCGCAGATGTTGTCGATAGAAAAGGACAGGTTTTCGTTGCCGCCGTAGTAGGTGGCGGCACTGTCTTTCAGTCGGTAGCACCACGCATTTGACGGGACGGACGCTTTGAAGTCTGTCTCAAACTGCTTACCGGTGTTCATTCGTTGTCCTTTGGTTCATCAGGTAAAGGCATCCAGTGGGTTACGTTTTCAAGCCGTTTTTCATCAAACGTTGTCAGCCAATCACCATCGTCTGTAAGTACTGCCGTTTGCATTCTGCTATTTTCGTCATACATGGTTTTATCAAACGCCAGAACAGGCTTGCTCTCATACCAAAGCGTATATTCTCTGTCGCCTTCCACTTCGGTAACTTCTTCCGTCATCTCTGGTAACTTTTCTTTGACATTGATCCACTGATTCATCCTCGTTCACCTCTAAATTCACTTCCGAGAAACCGTTTCTTGCCTTTTTCTCGGTGCTTGTCCTCGTAGTCACGATGGTATACGCTCTGGCTGTGGTTAAGCTCATGCACGAACGCCTTGCGCTCCTCGAAATCTTTCTTCTCCGCTTTGTACTTCTCGCAAGTGTCGTGGCAAGCTGTGCAGCGTGATTTGCAGTTGAGACAACAGGTAATCATCTTTCCAAACGCCCGTCCAGCCAGATAGCGCAGCTCTTATATAAGGTAGGTGGTCAAGACGAAGGAACTTCTTCGCATATAGTTTCGAGTTCTTCAACATCTGCTGGATCAAAAACAAGAGATGCGCCTTCGCATTCATATTCCTTTGCTTTCCAGTCCACTTTGAATTTTTCAAAATCGTTCTTGTATCGAGGGAATGGATGCGTTTGCTCTGCGTAATAAACGCCCATCATAACTTTTTCATCATCTTCTGGATTCCAGCTTTCGAGATGATAGCTTTCGTGGTTGTCATATTCCCAAAGTGACAGTTCAACAATCAATCCAGAAAAAGCATCGTACATCTGTTGGAGACTTTCAAAATCCCGATAAACCAGCCCTTGCCCCTTGTGAGATTCTTTGATTTGTTTGATGCTTTTCCCGCCAGTTTTCAGGCGGCATCGAATTACTTTTGGACGGTAAAACATAGTGTTCCTTTCTCGCCTTTTGTCCCGGTAGCGTAACCGTTAGTCAAAAGGGAGATCAGAACTGTCGTCAATCACAGAGAAGTCATCTGCGTTGCCCTGAGAGTAGTTCTGCGGTGCATCCTGCGCCCGATCGGTGGGCTTGCTGTCAGACTTGCCACCGCAGAAGTCAGCCTTGTTCGCCATGATTTCCGTTGCGGTGCGGTTGTTCCCCTGCTTGTCGATATATTTCCGGGTCTGGATGCTGCCAGTCACCAGAATCAGGCTGTTCTTCTGGAACCATTTGGAAACGAACAGTGCCGTATTGCCAAATGCGGTGCAGTTAAAGAAGTCGGTTTCCTTCTGACCACCACTCTGACGGTCGCAAGCAATGCTGAACGTGCAAACATCCTTGCCAGACTTCGTGACCTTAGCTTCGGGTGTGTGAACCAGACGCCCCTGAATTGCGATAGAGTTGAGCATTGTTTAGCCCTCCTTCGGCTGTTTCTGGGCACAGTCCCAACACAGGACACGCCCAAAGCGTTTCTTCGTGCTTCTTGCAGTTTCCAGCGGAGTGACTGTGCGGTTGTTGTACTGAATAGGCTGCAACTGCTTTCCGCAGCAAGCGCATGGGGGGATGGTTTCCGCTTCCGTTTGCTTCTGCTCAGGCTTGTTTGACCTGCTTGTAGTCTGCTTCTGGTACTCGTCCGTGTCAGCGTCCTTCGTATCGTCAATGCAAAACAAACCGTTCAGAGCGTACTTTCTGGCGTAGCTGCTTGCAGTGCCGGTAATCTGCGAATCGTCCATGCCCTTCTTAAACTCAGGCTCACGAGCGTATGCAGTCACCGTGTAGGTGGCACCATCCTGCGATTCAACCGTTGCGGTGGCTTCGATGTAGTGCCAACTGTCAACGATAACAGGTTTGTCGGAAAGCCGCAGCACAAGGCTATGCGCTTTCAAGATGGGCTTGACCGCTTCGAGAATGTCCTCGCACGAGCGGTACTTGTAGCCGCCAAATTTGTTCATCTGCCCCTTCGGGGCTTTCAGCTCTGACTGAACAGCCATCAGAGCTTCATGGATTTTGCTGTTGTCCATACGTTTCCTTTCTTTGGCTTCATTAGGCATCATTGTTCTTACTTCGGCTTAACTTGGCTGTACAAAATCACCCAGCTATCAGTTCTGCCAACTGTGCGCGGAGGTCTTTCAGCTCTGCTTCCCTGTCCTCAATCTCAGACTGTAAGTCCTCAATCGCTGCCAGCCGGTCAGCTTCTTTGGCTTCTGCTTCCTGCTCACGGGTTAGGAAATACACGCCATCATCCGGCTCTGTCACGCCACCGAATCTGTCAAGGTTAATCATTTTTCGACTTCCCTCTCTTGCGCTGTTCTTTGATTTGCAACGCACTGTGCCACTGGTCTTTGTCGATTTCGATGGTAGACCACCGGTAATTACATACAAGGCACTTCTTGCGTCGAGCGATGCTGTCATAGTCTGATCGGCTATCAACCGTTGTGATGTTGTCACTACCGCACATCGGGCATTTCATCGTGCATCCCTCCACTCGTTGGTGTGATGAGGAATGCGTTTTACTTTGCGATTTTCCCGTTCGATACGTTCATTTTCAGAGCTGACCCCAATGGCGCACAAGATGAGTGCTGCGGCGAGGAAGCTACACGAAAGGAAAACGTATCCAAACATTGCTACTGTGCTCTGACTTTTCTGGATTGCATCGCCACATCCTACTGAAAAGATCGCTAACGCGATTCCAAGCGTACAAAGGACATTAGCTTTCAGGCTTTTCATTCTTATTACCTCCAAAACTAAGTATCCATGCCGTAGCCATTGCCACAGATGCCGTAATGATTCCACGGGTAGCTGATGCACCTACCAGAATTCCGATGTGATGCACCAACCAGAGGTTCAGCAGAAATACCGCCAAAACCACTGCCAGTGCTATGCCCCACATCAGGGCAACTTCAATAAATGCTTTCATCTTGTCTCCTTTCATTTTTGCCGTTGCTGTTCTGCTCCTAGCTACTCAATGCCTTAGCCTATTGTTTCTATTCTTTTCCGTTGCCTTTGCGTTTCTATACTCCGCTCCGCCTTTGCTTATCAAAGCTACGCCTTGCATCCATAGCCTTTGCTTCGCCGCTCATATCGGTTCCATGCAATTCCATTGCACTCAGTCAAGAACTTCGTAGGTATAACGGCCTTTGCCACTGTTGCGCCACTGGCCGATACCACGCAAAGCGCCGTAGTCCAGCCATTCACGCACGACCTTCTCGTGAGAATCGTCCAGAAGAACGATTTCAAACTCGCAGGTCGAACCAGCGGGAATCTGCTCGCTGTTGGCAAGACTGACGCGCTCTCCTTGCGCTGTCTGTGCACGGAGTGGGCGCTGGCACTCGGTAATCTCGCCGTTCACATGAATGGGAATCATGCGGGGCTGAACGAAAATCAACCCATCAATGACCTTCTTGTAGGCCGTCAGCTTGCCGCTTTCGTTCACGGCCTTCTTCTTGCCAGTTTCGGTCTTGCCGCCGATACGACCCAGCATACCGCAAGAATCCTTGAAGAAGCCCTTGATCTGGTAGTCATACAAGATGGGTTCGCCGTTTTCGTTGCGAGGGAACACGGTCATGCCCTTATCTGCCACAGCATCAGCGCCCAGAGCAGCAACCTCGTCCTCGATGGTATTTGCATCCGGGGACTTGCTGGCGATGAACTCGCGTGCAATGTTCTGATTGCTAGGCCATGTGCCGAGAACTGCTTCGGTGAATGTGATTCTTACCTTGATTTTTTTCATTTTTGCTCACTCTTTCTTTCTCGATGCGTTCTAGCCGGTCTTTCTCCCGGCTGTGCCAGCGAATTTCTCGCTTTCCGTAGTATTTACCGTTCATCAGGGGCCTTCACCTTTCCCTGTTCAAGTAAAGTACTGTAATGGCCGTAGCTCATGCCATATCGTTTTGCGGCATCGTTCATCTGTCGCACGGTATACTTTGGAGGCTCGTGCTTTTGAGGTCTCGCACGCTCTAGCTCCTGCACATCCCAAGTAATTTTGAACTCACCAGATGCTTTTAGCTCATTCAGCTCTTTTTGCTTTTTGGCTTTGTACTTTTTGGTCAAAGCCTTGTTTGCATCTGCTGCACATTCAGGGTGATACTTCTGAGACCAGACCTTCCGAACCATTGGCTTCTTGCACCAAGCGCATAAAGCTGGTTCCGGCTTAGCCTTGATTCCTTTCTTTATAAGAGCCTGCCGTTCTCTGCGAACAATGATTTTACATTCTTCACAGTATTTCTTGCACGGATTTACAAGGCCAAGAAAGACACCGCAGCGCTCACAGTACTTTTCTTCCACGCTGCATCTCCTCTTTTAGCCTGGCTTCGCGATTGTGGCGTTCAAAGCACTGATTGATGGTTTTCTCCATCCAAAGCACCTTGTTGGCATCGTTTCTGGACACGCCAGCTGCCATTGCCAGCTTCAGTCTGCGCTTGCGGCTTTGCGCCTTACGAAATTTCGTCACCAGCACTCACCAGCCTTTTTAATGATGAACGCGGGCACGTTTCTGCCGGTAGCCCGACACAGGCAGACGCACTTGGCAACCCAAGTATCAAAAGAAGCAGAAGGGATGCAGCACGTTGCATTTCGCTTAAAACTTTCATCATCCGGTTTACTAAGCCAAATAGAAACCGCCTTGTAGCAGTACGCTTCCGTGACTCTGCACCATTCAATGCTGTACCCATCCAAGCACAACTGCTCCATAATCTTCATTGCCAGATGCTTCGCTTCGGCAATTTCATCTTCTGCCCACTTGAGCTTGTCTGCTTCGTAGACCTTGACCGCTTCGTCAATGGCAAATTTCGCATCGTCCGGGTGCTCAAGGTCTACCTTCAATGTCAAAATCTGTTCCATGTTCAGTCCTCCTTCTGCTCAATCTCCAGAATCTTGCAGATGCTCTGAATAATCTTCTCCGGCTTTCGCTCACCACGAAGAATCTTGTAGAGGTACGAATCATCAAGGAACAATCCAGTATCGCTTTGAACCGCCTGAATCAGCTCCGTTTGCTTCATACCTCGCTGCAACAGCTTCATCTTCACTTCTAGCTCAAAGCCAGAACGGAAGTTTTCTTTCAAAATTCCACCTCCATTTGCTAAAATCTATTGACAAGTACGGAAAGCTGTACTAATATAAGGGTGTAGAGAGTTTATATTGTACAGTGTTCTGTACTGCCCATGTCTGTATTATAGTACAGGCATCTGTACAAGTCAACTCTTTTGTACAAAATTCTGTGCATTTGTATACTTGCACAAATATGGGAGTGTTCTTATGTCGGACTTGTACAGCAACATCCATGCACTCTGCGAAAAAGAGGGAATCAAAGACGGAACTCTTTGTGCCAACATCGGGATTCGCCGTAGTTTTCTTTCCGAGCTGAAAGCCGGGAGAACCAAGAGCCTGTCCGCAGAGGTTCTTTCTAAAATTGCAGCCTACTTCAACGTATCGGTAGACTACCTTCTCACTGGCGAACAAAAAGAAAACCCGCCCCAGCAGCCGCAAAGTGAAGTCGATGCAGCAGTGGAACGGATTAGAAAAAAGCTTGAATCTATGCCGACAGCGCAGCGTGAAGCGCTGATGAACCTGATTGAGAAGATGTGAGGAAACGGTTCTGACCCGGTAAAATAAAAACCCCTTGTGCCGGGCTGGTGTAGCTCTGCGCAAGGGGTTTTCTGTTATTCTAGGTCTAAGGCTTGCTCCGCTGCCGGAATCTTATCAGGATGTTCCAGCAGCCATGCAATAAATCGGTCAATCTTGGCTCTTTCCTGTTCACTCATTGTGGCATATCCTCCCGATCAGTAAAAATGAATGTTCATTTGATACGATTATACATCTTATAGTTGTAAAGTCAATGCATTTTCAACAACTTCGTAAAAATCGAATATTTTCTTCGCATCCATTACTTTGTATCAGGGAAGCCAAAAATCGCAATGACAATGATTAAGAGCCACATTAAGTTTAAGTTACCCTTTGCTTTGTAACATTCCGTTGAGCATGGAACGAAAGGGGTTATTCGGTAAATCGTCCAGCACATCTGCTTTGACGAGAGCGTTTGTGCTGATGCTGTGCGAAACATTGTTTAGCTGCACAATGGCATCGTCCAAGTCTTTTACGGTTGCTCCACGCCGTTCCATTGACTGAAGGAAGGTTTTCACTTCTTCAAGAACAACAGGGTTTTCGGTTTTATAGAATCCGTTCGTAAAGTCCATCTTCTTCTCCTTTCACAGTTCCACAAGCTGTCCGTCAATGCGTTCGATGTTATCTGCCGGGTCGCGTCCATCGTCTAAGGCGGCTACGGCACGTTCCAGGATGCCTTTTGCTTCGAGGTAAGCATCTTTATCAGCTTCGTACCCAGAAAGGCTCAGGACAAGCTCCAGCGTCCGTCTGCGGGCGTATGGGACAATCAGAGCATCTACAGTTCGGTTCATTAGCTTTCCTCCCATGGTTCAGGTGTGTGCGGCTTCTTATCGGGAACGCTGGCGGGCATTCCGTCGATGATTGGCATACGTTCATGGTTCCAGATTGCAGTTTCTTTCATTTTATGTTTCCTTTCTATTTGGAATTTTTTGACAATACAGTTATAACACAGGCTGCTGTTGGTTCTCCATAGCAGCTTTTTCCATTTTTTGGTTTGTCGAACCCGGCAGTTTTGCTGAATTTTGTTGAAAGGGCGTGAATTTATGGATGAATATTTGGTAAGAACGGCCAAAACATTAGAGATGGCACGGATGCGTTCAGGCTTAAGCCAACAGAAATTAGCAGCACGAATGGGCGTGAATCGTGGCACGATTGCCAACTGGGAGCAAGGTCTGGCAGCCATTTCCCTGCCAATGGCTATGCGCTGGTTCACCTGTTGCGGCGTATCGGCGGCTCGATACATGGACGCTTGCATTTATCCTGGACTGCTGGAGCATCTGGAAGACGACCTTCCTGGTCTGGAGAAGCGGCAGATTCTCATAGATGCTATGATGGAATGTTCTTCCTATGAGATAGATGCCTTGTTGTATATCCGGTACGGAGATCACGGCTCAGACCATATGGGTGTGCTGACGGAGGTTCTGGCAAACCTCCACACACCGTTGAAGGACAGGGTCTCTGTTTGCCGGATGGTATCGGGCAACTACGAGATAGCGCAAGCTACCGGAACAGACCCAGACCCGAATGGAACCGCCCCGAAGATGGAAATACTCTATCAGGCGCAAGATGCCGGAACAGAAGCTGCTATGAGGTCCAATGATTCTTATACCGTGAATCCGAATAATATAAGCGGCTGATTGTCGAATTATCGAAGTTTTTAAGGAACATTCTGTCCACTTTTTGTACACCTATCGGAAAAATCCACCTTGTCAATCCGTCCCCCATAGGCTGCAAATCGACAGTATTCGCGCTGAATAAATAATGAATTATCGTTAATCTGCTGTTTGTGTTTGAATAGTTCGTCAATCTGTCCCCCATAACATCTGCTCAAAAGTTTTTCATCCACTTTTTGTACACGTTAGATAAGACTAATAATTGCCGGAAAGACTTTATTCAGCAAATGGAAGGTTGAGTTATCCACAAGCTGGAATGGAAAAACAAAGAAATTGTTGAAAATTATCGTCATCGCCTATTTAACGATGATATTTAACCTCTTGTTTATTTCTTGTTTAATATATAATAGGTAGATGGGGGACGAAATGACAAAGCATGGGGGACGTTTTGACAAGTCACGGGGGACAAAATGACGAGGACATGGGGGACAAAAAGACAAGTCATGGGGGACAAAAATTGTTGACACGTCCCCCTACTTGTGATATACTGTTTTCAGACCATTAAAGGAAGTGAGCAGATGCCAAAAATATCAGACAATAACCTTGTCGAGAAAAGTAAATCCCTTGTTTGGGCGAAGTTCAGGGACTATACGGCAGGCGAACTTCGGTTGCTAGAGGTTTACTTATCAAGAATAAATCCGAGAGACCCAAACAGCAGCCGTGTGGAGTTCACTTTGGCAGAGTACAGAGACCTGCTTGGGTTAAAAAGCCTTGATGCACGAAGGATTGAGCCGCAGATTAAGCACTTTTTGGGCAATACGGTGTCGATTCCCATTGACAAAGAGAAGGGCACGTTTGAGAGCTTTGTCCTTTTCACAAGGGCAAAACTGGACTATGTACCCGAAACGAGGTCTTATGTTGTGGCAATCACTTGCAACCCTGACCTTCGCCCTATCTTTTTTGATATTGCCGAAAGTGGCTATGTTCGGTATCGGCTGCGTTACACGTCAAGAATGAAGTCTCAATACAGCATTTTGCTTTATTCGATTCTTCGGGACTGGTTGAACATGGACAGCAAGCCGCATGAAATCAGTCTGAAAAAGCTGAGAGAACAGCTCGGTGCGATGGAAGCAAGCTACGATGTTTACAAGAACCTTCGCAAACGAGTGCTTGATGTTGCAGTAGATGAAATCAACGCCGTGTCTGACATCGTGGTGACTTATGAACCGGTTCTTGTAGCACGAAAGGCTGTGGCGGTCAAGTTCAAGCCCAAAATTAAAGCGTCTGAGACGCTGATTGAAGTTCAGGCAAGCGAAGTATCGGCTGAACCTCAAAAAGCTGCCAGAAAGCCCCGTAGAAGCGGATATGAGGTTTTTGACTGGTCTGTGTGTGACGAGCTGGAAAAGCAAGACTGCATTGACGTGGCAAAAGTGGTTGAGAAGTGGATGAAGAAAGAGCATCCTGAAATTAAGCTGCCGAGACGCAGAGAAGCGGTTTACGAGACGGTAAAGGCAGCGTATAAGGACATCCTATCTTTGAACAGAACGCCGTTCCCTGACAGACCTGTTGGCTATCTGATTAGAAGCGTAGACAAAGCGGGTATCGTAGACAAGTATATGCCAGCGTTTTATTCCATTGAAGCGCTTAACGGCAAATAAAGAAAGAGTGATAAAATGGCAAAAATTATAGCTGTCGCCAACCAGAAGGGCGGCACAGGAAAGACTACCACAAGCACCTGTCTGGCGGGTGCATTGCAGTTGCTTGGCAAGAAAGTGCTGCTGGTGGACTGCGATGCCCAGTGCAATGCAACGGACACCTACGGAGCACAGACAGAGGACGTATGCACCCTGTTTGATGTGATGACCCGGCAGGGTACGGTAGAGGAAGGAATTCAGCACTGCGAAGCCGGTGACATTCTGCCGTCAGACAGCGCATTGAAGGACATTGACGAGCAGCTTGTCCGGGACATGGGAAAGAACTTTCGGCTACGAGAAGCCCTTGAAAGCGTGTCTAAGCAGTATGATTACATTGTGCTGGACACTCCCCCACAGCTTGGTCTTGCGCTTGTGAACGCGCTGATCGCCGCCAACAGCATCATCGTTCCAATCACAGCCGACCGTTACGCACTGGCTGGTTTGAGCCAGCTTTCACAGACCATCGGCGATGTTCGCAGATACTTTAACCCGACATTGAAGATTGAAGGTCTGCTTCTGAACCAGTACAAGAGCCGTGAGAACCTGTCCAAAGAGGTCGTGGAGCAGCTTCCTGTGATTGCACAGAGCATGGGAACAACATTGCTGGACGTGAAGATTAGACCGTCTATGGGTGTTCGTAAGGCACAAGCAGAGCGGCACAGCCTGTTTAGTGGCGACACGGCAAAGAGTACCAGCGCAGAAGATTTCAAGGCGTTGGCGAAGATGATTGTAGAAGGAGAAGAAAAATGAGTGGTGGACATTGGGATTATCAAAATGACAGCCTTGCAAATGCTATTTATCAGCACTGCTACCCAGATTATGACCTTGCAAATGAACGGGTAAAAGAGCTTTCGGCTATTGCGCGAAAAGAAAATCCGCTTGGAGACAAAGATTTGAGTATGCTTCTATACGATTTGCTCTGTGTTTTACATAGCTGTGATTGGTACAGAAGTGGCGACATTGATAAAGAGCAGTATAAGAAAGACGTACAGTATTTCAAAGAAAAATGGTTATGGAGCAAGGAATGGATTAGAGTGAGCGACCACTACCCCGAAATGGTGGATATAAACGGAGAACTTGAAAGCAATCCCGTCCTCGTTGCATCGCCGTTGACAGGAACAGATATTGCACAGTGTTACTTTTATCCAGAAGACGGTGGAAAACCTATTTGGAAAACAGATTGGTGTAATAATCTTGGAGCGACGCATTGGATGCCGCTACCAGAAGCTCCGTCCTTTGAAGATTCGGATTATGAGGAGGCTGGCACAGAATGAAATCAACCAGCAAAAAATCATCCGGCTTGCTTGGCGGGTTTGATTTTCAGCCTATTTTTTCGGAACAGTCATTAAGCCGAAGTGAGCCAAAGGAAGAAAAAGTAAGCCAAGCAAAGCCGAAAGAAGCCGAACAAGCTCAGATTAAGCCCAGTGGAGCCGCAGACAGCCGTACACAGCCTAATGAATCACAGTTAAGCTGTATTAAGCCGAAGCAAGCCAAAGGCAACAAAAGCCAGCCAAGTGATGCCGTGTTAGGCGAAAGTAAGCCAAAGAAGCTGAAACAGGCGAGGGAAGTTCAACGTCTTATCGAACAAGGCAATGTCCCCGGCGCACTGGCCGAAGCTGGCTTGACAAAGAAAAAAATCCCGATGCCGGAATCGCATCAGGGCGTTGCAAGCGGTGATGGCAAGCGTTCCAAGCGCATTACCATCCTTATGAGCGAGGAAGAGCGCAAGTACATCAACCGTGAAGCGAGGCGACACGGAATGACGATTGGACAGTTCGTATACGCTCTAGCGGCTGCGGCGGCAGATGGGAAGATTGAATTGGAGGATTTTTTAGATGAATGATAGTGAGCGACACCTTATTCGATTTGTTTGCGATGGCGATATGCGAAACGCGCAAAAAGTCGTTAAAATCATTTTGGATTCTATATCATCCAAAAAAGATGAGCAGTTCAAAGAAAATATGCTTCGCAAGTTGGAAAGCAAAAGAGAATTTATTGAATTGCCATATAACTTACAGCATCTTTTGATCGCAGAAGATACAGAAGAATTTCCAGAAGCAAGATTCCTTCTTAGGAACGAAGAAAAAAGTATAACGCATAAAATCGTTGCTATTTATCGAGCATCTGAAAAATTGAACGAAATGGGTATTCCTTATTTGCCAGCATTGATGCTTTATGGGCAAAGCGGATGCGGAAAAACCATGCTGGCTAGGTATATCGCGCATAAAGCAAAACTTCCGTTTTTGAGGATTCAATTTTCAAGTCTAGTTGATTCGCACTTAGGGCAAACTCAATCTAACCTTGCGAGAATTTTTGATTATGTGAGAACCGCTCCTTGCGTTCTTTGTTTTGATGAAATAGATGCGGTCGGAATGGCTCGTGGGCAAAAAGATGACGTTGGGGAAATGAACCGTGTGGTTATTGCGATTATGCAGGAAATGGACAGATTGCCGAACAATGTCATTATTATTGGAACGACAAACCGATTTGATAGGATTGACCCTGCACTTACAAGAAGATTCCCGATGCAATACGAATTAAAGCCGTTGTGCCGTGCGGATGCAGAAATGCTTTCCAAAAGGTTCTTTGAATATGCAAGAGCACAATATGAAAACATAGCTTATGAAGATAATGTCCCCGCGTCTACGGTTATCAAAGAATGTACAGAACGAATTGTAAATCAAGTTCTGAATCAAGAGGATTTCTTGGAGGATTGACGTATGATTGTTTATAGACCTCATCGTGGTTTTTTGGAAGATGCCATGAAAGAAGCAAAAACTTTTCTGAACGAATGGCAAATGAAACGGTATGTTGCAAATAACTGGAATCTTGCAATCGGAAGAAAAGTATTAGACCCCGAAGATATTATTATCGACAGCGAATCAACAGACGATGACCGTGTCGGTTGGAAAAATGTTCACATGGTTTGTGCAACTCGAATCGGAAATGAAGATTACATGAAGCAGTACGGCAATCCGCAGTGCATCGGATATTGCGCTTACGATGTATCAAACGCGCCAAAATCAAGCCAGTGGATTTGTGCAAAGAACAGTGTTCCGGGGGATACAGACCGGCGTGTTATCGGATTCGATGAATCTGCCTTCGATATTGTTATAGCAAATTACGATGAGCAGTTCAAAGAGTGGCGGGATGATGAGGGTAGAACCCATAACATTACATATTGGATGCCGTTGCCTGAACCGCCTGTAAAATATTGAGATAGCAAAGGAGCGATATATGGAAAATTTCTATTGGGTCAAAATCCAGTACGATGATGACGAAAAATGCAGACACTTTCAAGCTCCGTTCGTCTTGTTTGCAAACAGCAAGGAAGAAGCAAAAGCAAGAATCGAGCGAGAAGTTCCCGGCAAGCTTTCCATTATCAGTGTGGTAGGACTCGACAAGAGCCTTGTAATTACCCCGCAAGATTTGTTTGACATAAGGTCAAAATCAGCGATTTGGGAATGAGAAAAACGCTAGAGGATAGAACAGGCAGCTATCGCCCATCGTTAGGAGATGCGGGAACCGTCACCCCGCCTAGCTTTTTCAATAGTAAACCCCTGTGTAGCCGTTAAAAACTACACAGGGGTTCTGTTTTACTTATCAGCAATACAATCCCAGTAGAGATACGCCTTGCCGTCCACAGCGTCCGTGTCATCAAGGAACGCCTTTGCCATGTCAGCGTAGAAGCCCGGAGTGTCAACGGACTGGCGCTTTGCGACCTGACAATAATCCGAGTACATCATGTTCATAACAGCCCAGAAATCGTTCGGGTCACAGTTGATATTGCGCTGCTTGGCAACGTCCTGTGTCTGTTCCAGCGTCCAGTGACAGCCCTTTGTGCCGTCAGCATTCACCATGCTGTCACACCATTCCTCTGCTTCATCGTGGGTGAGGTGCTGGCGTGGCATCTTGATCGAGCGGCTGCCTGCGCCGCCATGTTCATACTGTCCAGACCGTTTATCCCAGTCGCCGTTCTGCGAGAAGCCGATTTGCGGCATTCTGCGGCCATTCTCTACGTCAGGGTAGCGGGGGATAGGGTAGGGGTCGATGTAGCGGTTTTCCTCCTGCGGATAGTAGGGATAGCGGTCGTTGCCACCTTCCAGTTTACGCAGACGGCGTTCCAGCTCACGTTCCCTGCGGTCACGCTCTTCCTCAAGGCGGTCACGTTCCGGCTCACGGTCTTTGTCGTGGTCTCGGAGCATCATCATGCGGCGAAAATTGTTCTTGCCCATAATCTACACCTCCTCAAGAAATGGACGCGGGCGCATCAGCGTGGGAACGGCAGAAGCAGCCAAGATATTTGAACGTGCCTGTGCCGGTCGCAGACGTTGCAACGCGGGTAGCGTAGCGAGTGCGAGTGTGGATGCTCTCAGCGGTTGCCTGAGCGCAGTTGCAGTCGGTCAGAGGGTATGCGGTAGTGCCTGCACCGATGGTAATGACCACAGGAGCGTTGATGGTGGTCGTGTCCGGGATGCTCTGGGCAACCACGATGCAATACTTCTCTCCGTTCTGGTATGCGCCAGCAGGAATGTTGATGGTCAGCGTGTCATTGGCGAACGTCACCGACTGGCTCAAGACCAGATGGGGGCAGAGTTTGCAGCTTGTTTTGCAAGCCATAATGTTTTCCTCCTAAAAAATCAGGGGCAGAGGTGTCTTACCCCTGCCCCGATGGTTCACCCGGTGTTATCGGGGAGTGTGTAGGTTAGCAGCAGCCGCAGCAGTTCACGCCCACGTTGGGATTTGCCACCTGATAAGCGGGAATCGGACGAGGATTGACCCGGTTCAGGATGGTATCAGTCTGCTGAGACATCACGGTGGTCAGAAGCGCATTCTGCCGATCCTGAGAAGCCGCGAACTTCAGGCTCTGGTTCTCAGCGGTCAGAGTGGCGATCTTGTCCTGCGTGAAGTAGTCCATCATGCTGCGGAAGTTGGCGTTGCAGTTGTCCACGATGGCGCGGGCGTTGTCTGCGATGGCCTGACGGGTAGCGCAGTCCTCCGTTGCGATGGTATACTTCAGGTCGCCGATGAGCTGCTTGTTCTCGCAGCAGCAAGATGCCAGCTGCGTGGCAAGTGCGGTCTGACCCGCCTGCCGTGCGTTGCCCTCCTGCATGATGGCAAGGCTGATGGCGTTGTCGCCGTTGGACGCGCTGCGTTCCAGGCCGTTTACCAGCTGTGCGTTCTGGTAGCCAAGCTGACAGATGGCGCTGTTCACACCAGCAAAGCCGTTCGCGATGTTGGCGTTGATGCCATTGATCTGTGCCAGCTGGTCATAGCCCAGAGAGCAGATACCGCTTTGGATGCCCGCCAGAGAACGGGAGGTATCCTGCTGATAAAAGCCCTCAGACAGAGCCGCGCGGGTGTCTGCGCCACCCTGACCAGTTGCGCCAGTGCCGACCAGATAGGGAATGTAGGCGTTCATGCCGTTGTCGCCGCCGTTGCGGCCATAGCCGTTTGTGCCCCAGCCGAAGATAATGGCAAGGATAATAACAGCCCACAGACCTTCGTTGCCGAAGAATCCGCCGTTGTTATTGCCGCCGTCCTGCCCAGCCAGATAGCCAGTTGCAAA
>ENA-UEYL01000256-UEYL01000256.1-human-gut-metagenome-genome-assembly--contig:-NODE-256-length-58037-cov-7.420376_pt1 | contig 58037 bp, 49 predicted proteins | sample MGYA00242941_ERZ507946 | MGnify/ENA primary metagenome ERZ507946 (study PRJEB26167, sample SAMN06115482) | human gut metagenome | host: Homo sapiens | place: China:Guizhou | collected 2015-03-11...
TATTGAAAAAAGTAGACGCTGAGAGGACACGAATCTGGACGGTCACTTTAGCGCCCCAAAATAAATTATAGAACCTGTTTTTTTTATACGGGAAGTCTCAAAAGGAACATAAATAATAATGATTCTTAAAATAATAAAAGCATAAGAAAACAAAATGTTGGATTTTCTGTGAAAAATGAACTGTAACTCAAAAAGGTATAGTATAATATGTTCATCCATCCACACAAGTTAAACGGTGGATGGATAACCTAACAAATCCAATGATCAAAAGTAGTTTTTATGATAGTGATGCAAACTTGAAAGGAGCATGAACGATGCAAAAAGTCGATCTTTTAAAAGAATATGGTCTGTACATCAACGGTGAATTTGTACCCGCCTCAGACGGAACTACGTTTGCCGCCCATAATCCAGCCAATGGGGAAGCCTTGGCTCTGTGCGCCGAAGCCACCAAACAAGACGTGGACCGCGCCGTCAAGGCGGCCCGTGAGGCACTCCCCAGCTGGTCCAAAACCTCTCCCATTGAGCGTCAGAACCTGCTCCTTAAGATTGCGGACATCATCGATGAGAATAAGGAACGGCTGGCCCTTGTGGAGACCCTCGACAACGGCAAACCCATCCGTGAAACCATGGCCGCGGATATTCCTCTGGGGTCGGATCACTTCCGTTATTTTGCAGGCTGCCTGCGCGCCTGGGAAGGTTCTGCCACCATGCTTGACGACAACACCATGTCCCTTGTTCTCCACGAACCCGTAGGTGTTGTCGGTCAGGTTATTCCGTGGAACTTCCCCTTTACCATGGCCTGCTGGAAGCTTGCACCCGCTCTTGCTGCCGGCAATACGGTCGTCATCAAACCGTCCTCCCATACTTCCTTGTCCCTCTTGGAACTGCTGCGCCTCATTGGCGGTGTCCTGCCGAAAGGGGTCGTGAACCTCATTACCGGCAAAGGCTCCCGCAGCGGTCAGTGGCTCCTGGATCATCCGGACCTTGATAAACTGGCCTTTACCGGTTCTACGGAAGTCGGTCACGGCGTCTACCAGGCTGCTTGTGACAAACTGATCCCCGTAACCTTGGAACTTGGCGGTAAATCGGCCAATATCGTTTTTGATGACGCTGACCTCAAACAGGCCGTCGACGGCGCCTGCAAGGGCATCCTCTTCAATCAGGGTCAGGTCTGCTGTGCCGGTTCCCGTCTTTTTGTCCAGGAAGGCATCTTTGATGAATTTGTCAGCCACCTGAAAGAGACCTTTGAACATGTCCGGATTGGGGACCCGACGGACCCGAATACCCAGCTGGGCGCCCAGATTTACCGTTCCCAGCAGGAAAAGGTCCTGAACTACGTCAAAATCGGCGTGGAAGAAGGGGCAGAGCTTGTGACAGGCGGCGAACGCTACACTGAAAATGGCTGCGATAAGGGCTTTTTTATGAAACCAACCATCCTTATCAGCCATACCAACGACTGCCGCGTCTGCCAGGAAGAAATCTTTGGACCTGTTGTTGTCATCCAGAAATTTAAGACCCTTGACGAAGTGATTGACCTTGCAAATGCCAGTGAATACGGTCTTGGCGGTGCCGTCTTTACAAAGAACATTGATACGGCCCTTAAGGTAGCCCGTTCCGTCCGCACGGGACGCATGTGGGTCAACACCTATAACGACCTGCCCGCCGGCGCTCCTTTCGGCGGCTACAAAAAATCCGGTATTGGCCGGGAAACCCATAAGGTCCTTCTGGAACATTACAGCCAGTTGAAAAATATCCTCATCAACCTGCGTGAAGGGGTGAGTGGGATGTATGACGTGAAATGATTGGGCCTAAAGCAGCAAACGCTCCGATTTAATGGAATTACGTGCTCCCATTGTTCTATGAAAAACGAGGTGGAAACAATGGGAGCATGGCCTGTCGTGGAATGGGTCGTCTCACGTTTAGGGACAGGGAACGCCTGGATGCTTCCTGCTCTGTCTTTTTACTCGAAGCAAAATAGGGGGTAAGGCGCGGATGGAAACCGCCCCCTGACGGGGGAACGGGTCCGAAATGATTCGCCCTAAACCATGATTTTTCGCTTTCCGCTCACGCTCCAAAAAAGCCTCAGGACCCGGGCGAATCGGCCTTGGTAACCGCTCGCAAAAAAACATTACTTGCTTTTTTCATCCACCACCAAAAGACGCGTGCTGCCTCATTTTATGAGGCAGCATGCGTTTTTTGTTTTCTACGTTTTAAAAAGACCAGCTTTTTGCAATCGTTATAAAAAGCGAAGCGCCCAAAACTGAACCTACGATTAGGCTTGGTTTTGGGCCTACTCTGCCGTCTTTTTTCTTACGGTCTTTGGCCTCCGTGTTTTTGCCTCAGGGCGGCGAAAGCCGTTCCGCCTTACTAGGGCGGGGGTATCCACCAACTAGGCTTGGTGGGTGGTGGATGAGCCGGGCGGTTTGGCGCCAGCCGCCAAAAATGCTATAATATCCCTATCTATCAGAAGGGAGCCTTCATCCTTGTACGTCATCACACGCAATGTCCAGACGGAACTTGTGGTCCAAAAATCCCGGTTCCTGACAAGTTTATACCGCGTTTCCACTGAACAAGAGGCCCAGATTCAGATCAAGGCCCTCAAAAAAGAATATTGGGACGCCAGTCATAATTGCTCGGCTTATATCGTCGGCATCAATCCCCGGGCGGAGCGGTCCAGTGACGATGGGGAACCAGCCGGCACGGCAGGCGCGCCCATGCTTGAAGTGCTGCGCCAAAAAGAGCTCTATAACGTCGTTGCTGTTGTAACCCGTTATTTCGGTGGAATCAAATTGGGCGCCGGCGGCCTTACCCGCACGTATGCCAAGGCCGTTTCAGAAGCCATCAAGGCGTCTGGGCTTTCCCGCATGATTCCCATGGGAGACTATGCCTTTACCTGGCCCATTGACGATGTGGGGCGCGTCTTGAACCATCTTTATGGCAAACCGCTTTTTTCTGTCAAAGATGTTCAGTATGATGACCAAGCAACCATCATTCTTACCTGTAAGCGCGCCGATCAGGCGGACGTGACGCATTTTCTAACAGAAAGTTTGCGCAGCCCTGTCAGCCTTGAGGAGCTGCGCCTTTTTGAAGCAGAAGAACCGCTGGAAGCGTCTCATTCTTGACCCTGCTTCACAGATACAGTAAAATAGGAGTATTAAGGAAAAAGAAGGAGACTGCGCACCATGTTAAAAAAGACAATGGCCATCCTCATGAGCTGTGCCTTCCTGGGAACAAGCGTCCCTGCGTGGGCAGCTGTCAGTGCGCCTGTTCGGACCGTGACGCGGACGGAGCAATCCGTGACCGTGGAATGCCCGGAAGTGACAGGCGGAACCAAGGCGGCAACGGATAAGATCAATTCGGCCCTTTCGAGCAAAGTGGCCTCTTTTGTAAGCGAAGCATCGACACTTGGCGGAGGCAAGGTCCATTATGATGTTCATCGGGCCAACGATAACGTTATCAGCCTGACCCTCGTTATGACGCCGGAAATGGGCGTTGAAGAAACGCAGGGCATGACCTTTGACCGCAAGACCGGCGAGCTGAGGCCCCTGAGCTATTATTACAGCGGGACCGATCTGGAAAATCGGACCCAAAGCGGCCTTCAGTACCTTTACGACGTGGATCCGGCAAAAGCAAAGGCCCTTCCTGATACGTATTATGTCGATGACGATGGAAGCATCATCGGTCTTTACCACGCTGGTTCCATTCTCGATAAGAGCGAGGGCGAAGTAGAAGTCAACTTGTCCGCGTCGGAAATCCCGCCTGATACGGTTTCTGCTCCCGCACCCAAGAAGGAAACGCCCGCTCCTGAAGCGGCGTCTTCCAAGACGGATGAAGCTGCGGCCGCGGATCCATCGGCCCAAAAGGAACCGGCTGCTGAAACTCCTTCTGAACCCAAAGCCGCTTCCCAAGCCGCGGACGTAGAAGCAGCGCCTTCGGCACCGCCTGTTAAGGAAACACCGGCACAGCCTGCCGTACAGGGCAAACCGGGTCATGTCCAGGGAACGGAAGTCCGCATGAGACGCGGACCTGGTCTTGATCAGGACATCATTGGTGTCTTTGATGACGGGGAAGTCCTGAGCGTCCTCAAAAGCGATGTGGCAAGCGGCATGAAGTGGTATGAAGTGACCCGTGCTAGTGGAGCCACCGGCTGGATTGCTGCTGATTACTGCGTCGTTGCCGATGAATATGACGTTCCCAGCGAAGCTGTCCAAAATGGACGCAAGGGCGTCATTACTGGTACGGAAGTCCGTATGCGCGGCGATGCCAGCCTTAACGGCGATGTCCTGGGCTACTTTGAACAAGGGGAGACGGTGACCATCCTTGACGCTGCCGATGGCGGCGGCATGAACTGGCTTCGCGTCAGACGGGAAAACGGCGAGACTGGTTGGGTCGCTGCTGCCTACTGCAAAGAAGCCTAATTTGTTGACTCTATGGTCAATTTCCTAATTTTGTGGTACAATCGCTCTATCATCCTGAAAGAAAATAGGAGGCCCTACAAATGAATAAATTCGTTAAAATGGCTGCTGCCGCGCTTTTTTCTGCTTTACTCGTCCTTCCCGGCATGAGCCGTGCCGACGCCGCGATGAAGCTTGCTGTCGTGCCGCTCATCATCGGTGAAAATGTCGAAGACGACGCTGGTCTTAAACCCATTGCCTATAGTACGGAAGTCTCGGAACTCTTCCAGTATCCGGAATATGACCTTGTTGATTCCGATACCGTAAGAAAAGCAGCCCTTGCCCAGCAGGACAACCTTTTTACCAAAGAAGGTCTGGAAGCCATCGCTAAAGCCAGCGGCGCTGACTGCGTTGTGGCCATGAGTGTTGATAAGTTCGACGTGGAAGAAGATAATTTCCGCCGCGAACCGGTGACGAAACTCCGTTTTGAAGGGAATTTTGCGACCATCAACATGCTGAATGGCAGCTACAAGGAAGATCATTACCGCTTCCGTGATGAACGTGAATCCGGTGCCATCCATCCGAAGTTCGATTATCCCCATAATCGCTTCCAGTACCTGTGCAAACGGGAACTGAACAAGGCCATCAAGAACAACAAATAACCATGCTGAAAGAGGCTGTAACAATTCACCTTGTTGCAGCCCTTTTTCTTAAGTAGACGCTCATCGAAGAAAGGATGGAAAAGATGGATTGGAACGAAATCCGGGAAACCGGTCATGCCTGTTATAACTGCTCACATCTCAAGGAACGCAAACGCTACTGGGTCTTTTTGCTGCGCACCTATTTTCATCAAAGGGAAATGGAAGGACTCCAGCTTTTTTTTCATGAAACACCGATACGGGCAAGGATCCGGGCCGGTATGCCCTGCCTCATGGAACAGGCTACACGGGCTTTTTTTTATAAGGGTGCCTCCTTTAGTGACCGCATTGCCCTTATCAAGCAGCACATCATCCATCTGGAAACGCACCTGACGGATGACTTTCTTTTAACGATCTACGAGGCCCATGACAAGATCACCCTTTGGGCCGATACCTTTGAGGAAAAGCCCCTTACGATGGACTTGTTGTTCCATCCGGGTCAGCGCAAGGAAGGCTGCCTGTCTTTGGTCCTCCATTGGGGATCTCTTGACTTTTACCAGATGATGTTCTGGTTTGGTCTATCTCCTGAAACGGGAAAACCCGCTCTTTTTGTGGGGGCCCTTCAGGGAACGACCTTAGGAAACGAGGCTGTCAAGGCCATGACCAAAAAATTTTTTGGCTACCGCACCAAGAACCTGATCTTTTATGGTCTTCGCACGGCAGCCGGCCTCATGGGGGCAGAAACCATCTATGCCGTGACCAATGCAGGGTATTATGCCATGAATCATGTCCGTATGGACCGCAAGCTCAAAACCAATTTTGGCGACTTCTGGGCGGAATGTGGGGGCACGCCCACACGGGACCCGCGCTTTTATGAAATCCCCTTGGAGGAGCATCGCCGTGATTTGTCGGAACTGAAGCCTTCCAAACGGGCCAACCACCGCCGCCGCTATGAACTCATGGATCAGATGGCAGAAAGTATAAAAGCCGCCCTTGCGCCGTGGCAGGCTCGTTAACCGGTTGTCAGCAAACTGTGAAAAATTTAGTTTTACTACCGCAAGCTTTTCATTTATGCTACAATGAGGGGAGAATTTCAGTGTGAAAAATCTGACGGAGGTGTATCTCTTGAAAAAACAAATCCTAAGTATGATGATGGCCGCCCTCGTAAGCCTCACTTGTCTTACACCGGCTTTTGCGGCTGAATCCCTTGCTTCTGGCACTGTGTCCGATAAACTGGGTGTATCTGAACAGTTCCTTTATGGGACCGAACAGAGTGGGTCCCTTGTTAGCCGTGTGGATAAGATGGAAAAGGACCTTTATGGGCAAACTTCAAGCGGCAGTGTCATGAGCCGTGTGGACCGCGTCTATAATCGCCTTGAAGGTACGCCAAGCGGCACGCAGCTTTCCATTGCTGCCCAGATGAACGCCATTGAGTGGCAGTTTGCTGACCGTATGAGTGATGAAGGCGTGAAGACCCGAATCGGGAACCTTGAAACGGACCTGTTTGGGACCCAGTACACGCAGGATACAATTCTGTCCCGCCTGTCCCGCCTTACAAAGAGCGCCTTCCCCTCAGGCAGTCTTTCCCGTCAAACCGTGACGCTTCCGAAGGATTCCCTTATCAAAATCAAATTCATGGAAGACATCAACAGTAAAACGGCCCAGGCCGGTGATAAAGTCGATTTTATTGCCGATGACAATGTGTACGTTGGGGAAGCCCTCGTCCTGCCAAAAGGCGCCCGAGGCAATGCAACAATCAAAAAAGTGGTACAGCCCCGCATCTTTGGCCGCGATGCCCGCATTGACATCGACTTTTCCTCTGTGACTGCCGTAAACGGGGAAAAGATTCCTGTGACAGTTGGGGAGCTAGCGAAACAGCAGGCCAAGACCGTTGCTGGTGCAGCCGGTGCTTCCATTGGCGGCATGGTTCTTTTTGGACCGGTGGGGCTTGTTGGCGGCGCCTTTGTCAAAGGAGCCCAAGTGACCATTCCGGCCGGCAGCAACACCTATGTCCAGGTCCTTGAAGATACGACCGTTCAAGGAATCGTGCTCCAAGGCGCATCGACAGCAGGCGTCCAGGCTGTTCCTGCCAGTGAAGAAGAACGGGATGACAAGCTTGATACGGTGGAAAAGCCCGCCGTAAGTGAAAAGAAGACGGACAAGGCTGATGATAAGGCAGCTGCAGAAAAAGAAAGCGACGATAAAGCAGACGCCGAAACGGAAAAGACCCTCGCCGCTGACGAAAAGAAAGACGCCGACGTGAAAGCCAATTCTCATACCGACGAAGACGCTGAATATGATGAAGACGAGGACGTCGATCTCGATCTTGCTGAAGAATAACAATCATAGGAATCCTAACGGGACCATGAAGAAATGAAAGAATCATTTCTTCATGGTCCCATTTTTATTTTTCGTATGACGTGAGAAGAAAAGGACGTAAAACACTAAATAAGGGAGGGCACCTGGGACGGCTTTAGGAACATGGCTCCGTGACGACGGGGCAGGGCGCTAGCGTCCTAAAAAGACCTGCTGGGGGAGGACCTATTGGTTATGAAGCAGTTATTCCCTACTTTCATACCTAAAAGGTATGAAAGTAGGGAATAACTGCTATCGGCAGAATCCTACCGATAAAAATAAGGAGAATGGACAGACATCATGATTGTATATGATAAAAAGACAAATAAATGCGTTTATGGTAAGATAAAAGGGTAAAAGTGAGGACATGATGAGTAAAAAGATGATATGGTAAGCTAAAGGAAAATAACCATGTAAAATAATATAAAAGAAATCGCGATGTCAATGGATAAAAAGTGATAAAATCGCGATTATGATATTCAAAATTCTGATAGAAAATATATAATTATTAAAGAAAAATCAGATGAATAATTTTTCTGATAATCCTCAATAAAAATGGACGTAAGGCGCATAGAACCATAGTTCATAGATATGCGGAAAATCGCTGATTTTGTCAATAGTAGATGAATCAATTGAGTAAAAATGATACAAAATCACAAAATTGCCAAAATAAAGATTTACAATACCTTTAATCTATGGTACCCTATAGGAGCAGAAACTCGTCTGCAATCAAATTGGCCTGACCAAGGAAAAAAGAAAACCTGGCGATATGGATCCAGCGTAGAGGAAACAAGGTCACTCGCACGTATAGGACACCCATCAAGAGGCGGACCGTTTTCCTGGGAAAGGCAAGTCTATTTCCTAAGGAGGAAACACACATGAAAAAGAGCTTGGTTTTTGCAATGGCAATGGCCCTCGGCGTAAGTGCTACCGCTTTTGCTGCTAACCCCTTCTCTGACGTTCCTGCTGGCCACTGGGCCTATGCAGCTGTCGCTAAACTGGCTGCTGCTGGTATCGTTGATGGCTATCCTGATGGCACCTACAAAGGCGACCGCACCATGACCCGTTATGAAATGGCTCAGATCGTTGCCAAAGCCCTTGCTAAAGGCGCTATCGGTGCTGATGACAAACTGGTTGGCGAATTTGCTGACGAACTCGATAACCTCGGTGTCCGCGTAGCAAAACTCGAAAAGAACGCTGACAACGTCAAAATCACGGGCGCTGTAAAACTCCGTAACGAAGCTTACAGCGGCGGCGCTTTTGATGGCAAAGATAAAGACGACTCTTACCTCCGTACGGATATCTTCTTCACGGGCGAAGTGAACGACAACTGGCATTACACCGCTATGCTCCGTAACGTTCAGGACTTCCGCGGCGACAATGAATCCGGCGACGATGATACGGACTTCCAGAGAGCATACCTCACCGGTAACATCGGTGTAGTCGACATCACCGCTGGCCGTTACAATGACTTCATTGCTGATGGTAACATCTATGATAACCGTGTCGATGGCATCAAGGCCGTTGTTCCTTTCGGCGCTGCTTACCTCAGAGCTGAATACGGCAAGATGGCCAATAAGAGCACCTATGGCTGGCAGAAGAAGTATGATGATATCAACGGAAAACCCTTCGATTTGACCGAAACTTCCAAAGCGGATACATACTGGATGGCTGAACTGGGCGGCACCGTTGGGAACTTCGACCTCGCTGCCAGCTATCTGGATGTTAATGATGAATACAACGTTTTGGGCCTGTATGGCGATAACAAGATCTGGACGGCAGCTGCAACTTATAACACCGGCAAATTCTCTCTCGGTGCGATGTACCTCAAGGGTGATGATGACCTCCTGACTGGCGACGCCAAAAACTATGATGACGATGGTTTCGTTGTCAGCATGGGCTGGGCCGGTGCGAAGAAGAGCGAAGCTGGCAGCTGGGGCCTCTATGGTAAATACTATGACCAGTCTGCTGTAACCACCATTGCTCACACCATGAACGGTGCTTATGATGCATTTGGTAACAAAGGCTTCAAGGGCTATATGGTCGGCGGCAACGTTACGCTCGCTAAGAACATGGTTGCCAGCGTTGAATACTATGACCTGAAAAACAAAGAAGGCAACGACGACAAGCATGCTCGTACCCTCTGGTCCGAACTGGCTATCAGCTTCTAATTCCTTCTTAAAAGGAACCCAAACGAGGACAGTGCAGCGCACTGTCCTCGTTTATTTTGTAAAAAATCATTAAACCGTGCACCGAATCATCGCGATTAAAAATGCTGACTCGTAAGTCCGGAGATAAGTGATCGCTAACATCATGGAATGAAGCATAAAAGCTGAATCTCATCACGATTGAGGGGTAAATATTTCCATAAAAAATTTGAAATAAATGTGACGCGTTTGAAAGTTCCATCCGCTAGGTGCTATACTTCACGTGTAGGCAAAAGGCCTGCCCATTTGTTCCTGAGGGAGTGGAAATTGAGACGGTTTCGGTTCGTAGAGGAAACAAGGTCACTCGCACGATAAAGAAATTGGCAAGATGGAAACTCCTTGGGGAAACACCAAGATCCTTAAGGAGGATGAACGAAATGAAAAAGAGTTTGGTTTTTGCTATGGCCATGGCTCTCGGCGTAAGCGCTACCGCTTTTGCTGCGAACCCCTTCTCCGACGTTCCTGCTGGCCACTGGGCTTATGCAGCCGTTGCTAAACTGGCTGCAGCTGGGATTGTTGATGGTTATCCTGATGGCACCTATAAAGGTGACCGCACCATGACCCGTTATGAAATGGCCCAGATTGTGGCCAAAGCCCTTGCTAAAGGCGCTATCGGTGCTGATGACAGACTGGTTGGCGAATTTGCTGACGAACTCGATAACCTCGGTGTTCGCGTAGCGAAACTCGAAAAGAACGCTGACAACGTCAAGATTACTGGGAACGTTCGTCTGAGCTACAAGCAAAATAACGGCGGTAAGTTTGACGGGGCCGAAGATAAATCCCAGTCCAGACTCCGTACCCGTCTGTTCTTCACGGGCGAAGTGAACGACAACTGGCATTATGTAGCCATGCTCGAAAATAACCAGTACTTCCAGGGCCAGAATGAATCCGGTGATGATGACACGGACTTCCAGAGAGCATATCTTACTGGTAACATCGGTGTTGTGAACCTCTCCGCTGGCCGTCAGGAAGGCTTCTGGGGCGACGGCAACATCTATGATGACCGTGTAGACAGCGTGAAGGCTACTGTTCCTTTCGGTGTTGCTCGCTTCACCGCTGAATACGGTAAAATGGCTAACAAGAGCACTTATAGCTGGCAGAAAGAGGTTTCGAAGCAATACCCTAATTACACGGACGATGACTCTGTTGCCGACGAATTCTGGGCTACCGGCCTTTATGGAACCTGGGGCAACTTCGACCTCGGTGCTGAATATGTCCATGCCGATGATGTAAACGGCAACGTTGGCATTATCAATGGTACCGACAAGATTTGGGATGTCAGCGCTAAATACAATGTGGGTAAGTTCAACCTCGGTGCTATGTACCTCAAAGGTGACGATGACACCCTGAAAGATTATGGTAAATACAAAGATGCTGATGACGATGGATATGTTGTATCCATGGGCTGGGCTGGCGCAAAGGCTTCTGATGCTGGTTCTTGGGGCCTTTATGCTAAATACTATGATCAGGGAGCTCCGACCGTCATTGACCACACCATGAATGGTGCTTGGAGCAAATTTGACGGCGAAGGCTTCAAGGGCTACAACGTTGGCGGTAACGTCACCCTTGCTAAGAATATGGTTGCTACCGTTGAATATTACGACCTCAAAGGTAAAGAAACCGATCAGCATGCTCGGACCCTCTGGTCTCAGCTCGTTGTTACGTTCTAATCCCTTTAGAGCGGATAAAAGGACAGTGCTTCGGCACTGTCCTTTTTTATTTTTCGCCGCAGGAACTGCGGCATATTGGGGAAAAGAAATAGCCCAGCAATTGAAGCTGCATTGCTGGGCTATTTGTCTTGCGTTATTTTATTTCTTAGGTACGATGCAGGCTGCATCGTACCGATTCCGTCGGGTCCTTTGCTTGTCGTCTTTTTTCTTACGGTCTTTTGCCTCCGTCTTTTCCCCTTCGGTTTGTTAGCATCACAGCCTCTTTTCCAGCTTTTGCTTGACAGCCGCGGCCTTGGCTGCAAGACGGCGAGAACCGTAGGCTCGTGACAGCTTGACCGCTTCCTACCTGATAACGATCCCCTTCGTAACCCTCATGAGGAGGGTCACGCCGCTGCTTCCCAGGATGTCCACCGGTGTTTCAACGACTTTCATGACGGGTACTTTTCGAACGGCGCCCTTTTCCCTGACCCCCTTGGATCCCAAGGCGTGGATCACCATGGGGACTCCGTCTTTTTCCCCGCTGTAGATCATGATATGGCCGGGCATATAGAGGAGACTTCCAACAGGCAACGTCTTTAACAGCGATAGGCGTGCTTTTCGTGAGAGCCCTTGAAAGGAAACGCCCGGTGTTGTGCGGGCCTGTTCTCCGCTGTTTCGCGGCAGCTCGACTCCAAAGGACCGATAGACGTCCTGCGTGAGGGCCGAGCAATCGACGCTTTTTTTCCTGCCGCCCCAGCCATAGGGCGCACCGAGATGACGCCGGGCAAGGATAAGCAGATTTTCTTCCGTGTAGGGGAGGGGCCCCTTATGCAGGGAGTCATCAAAACGCGCTTTTTCTTTTTGGATGACAAGGCGGCCTGCCTGATTCCGCCTGGGAAGGAGGAGACGGCCCTTTTCAAGGGGAAGGGAGCTTCCCATTTGGTAAAGGGCTGCGTCTTTTCCTTTCCCTAAGGTAAGGACCCTATTTGTGACGACGGCTTTTTCCTTGGGCGCGGCATACGTCAGCCATGTGGCGCGGTCTGTTTCGGCCACACTTTCTTTTGACACCCAGCCGCGGTAAAAATAGGCGCGGACAAAAAGGAACTGCCCCGTCGCATCTTCGTGATAAATCAGGACCGGTACGGCTGGATCGACAGCTGTTTCCTGAAAAACGTCAAAGTCACGGTCCGTAGGCGCCGAAAAGGCACGCATTCCCGTCGGGAAACTTTTAAGATCCACCCGTTTCACAGTGACCCCGTAGCGTAAGGGATTGACAGAAGGCATGCGTCCGTAGGCACGGCTGACAAGTTCCTTCTTTTCTTTGTCCGTCATGAGACGGCCATCATGGTATAAGGCGCGCCCCATCTGATAGCGGCTGAGCTCGCTGTTAAGCTTTTCTGCCGTTATGGGGGCCGTTTCAGCTGTGATGGGGCCGCCCATCTTTTGGGATATGGCGGTATTTAAGGCGTGAATCTGCACGCGGTCCATCAAAAGGGAGGCTTGCTGCTGATTTTTTGTGGCCTGCTGAACCTTAGGGGCCGGCTTCTTTGCCTGTACGGGGGACGCTGTGAGGGAAATTCCCATAACCGTGAGTATACAAAGTAAAACCATGGGCTTCATAAAGGCACCTTCTTTCCAAATCTATTATAAGAGAGATGAAAATGAAAGAAAAGGGGCGAGGATATTGTGCGGGGGGCCTTTGCCGTCCTAGGAAAGGCGCCTTATGTCTGAAGGCTCATGGCAGTAATAAAACCAGCAACTTTTTCCCAGAAAGGGAGAGGACCGTACTTAGGAATGCATGCCTTTCAATCATGCAGTTCTTTCCTATATTTTTCAAAAAATTAGCCTTCCCATATCCTACTGTCTATCTCTTAATTAGGGAAAAGTTTTACCCTTTTTTCTTTCTTCTTTCGTTTTTTGCTTTTTTTGAATCGACCATGTTGCCACTATTTATAAAATATCACGAATTTTCTTTTCATTATGCAATAAATCATTTCAAAAAGAGAAATAAGCTTGCACTTCCTTGGGCGATATGGTACTATTCTTATACGAGAGTAAAAAGCGGACAACGTCCAACAACACAAGGGAGGCATTTCATATGAAGAAACTCGGCTTACTGCCACGCCTGATTCTCGGAATTATTTTAGGTATTGTGATCGGAAATCTTAATTTACCTAGTATAGTCAGAATTTTGGCAACATTTAACTCTATCTTTGGTAATTTCCTAGGCTTTACGATTCCCCTGATCATCGTTGGTTTCATTATCCCCGGGATTGCCGATTTGGGTAAGTCGGCCGGTAAGCTCCTTGGCGTGACCACCCTCATTGCCTACTGCTCCACCGTTATTGCTGGCTGCCTGGCCTTTTTCACGAATCATGCCCTTCTTTCCCATATCATTTCTCCTGATATGGCCCGCGATCTGGCTAACCCCGAAAAGGGGCTGCTCCATCCGTTTTTTACCATTGATATGCCTCCCCTGATGGGGGTCATGAGTGCCCTTCTCATTGCGTTCATCCTTGGTATTGGCATTGCCGTCTGCCAGGATGACTTGCTGCGAAAGGGGTCCCACGAATTCCAGCGCATCATTGAAAAACTCATTGCCAGCATCATCATTCCGCTTTTGCCGCTTCACATCTGCGGGATCTTTGCGAATATGACCCACGCCGGGCAGGTGGCCGCCATCATGAGCGTCTTTGCCAAGGTCTTCCTCGTCATCATCTGCCTGCATATTGTTATCCTTGTGGTTCAGTATACCCTTGCTGGTTCGGCAGCCGGCGGCAATCCCATCAAACTGCTCAAAGGTATGCTTCCAGCCTATATGACGGCAATTGGAACCCAGTCTTCAGCCGCTACGATTCCTGTTACCCTGGCCTCTACAAAAAAGAATGGGGTTGCTGCAGGCATTGCAGATTTCGTGATTCCCCTTTGTGCCACCATCCATCTGTCAGGCAGCACCATTACCCTGACGAGCTGCACCATGGCCGTTATGCTGCTTAACGGCAAACCCATCGAGTTCAGCAACATGTTTGGCTTCATCCTCATGCTGGGTGTCACCATGGTGGCCGCCCCGGGCGTTCCTGGCGGTGCTGTCATGGCCGCCCTTGGTATCCTGCAGAGCATGATGGGCTTTACGGCTGACCAGCAGGCCCTCATGATTGCCCTGTACCTGGCGCAGGATAGCTTTGGAACAGCCTGCAACGTAACGGGTGACGGTGCCATTGCCATCCTGGTCAATAAGATTGCCGGCAATAAGCTGGTTCCTTTAAAAGAAGTCGCTTTTGAAACTGAGGGCGAAGCCTAACCTGATGCCCTTCTCGCAAATGGGAAAGTAAGACGTAAGGAGGTCCTTTTGGGCGCTTGTGCCAGAGGACCTCTTTTTGTATCCTTTTCGCACAAATTCGCACAAAGGCAGGAAATGATTTTCTTTTTCGGCAAAGATTCACGAATTGACTTATGACATCATGGAAGATACAATAATACTCGTAGAATACGAAGGAAAGTACTAGTCATTCCATTTCCATTGCAGTTCGGTACTTTCAATCTCTAGGGAGATGGAATCATGAAATATAATCCGCTTCTTGAACCATATAAGGCATTGGTGCCCTTTTTGGCAGAACTCTTGGGCGAAAGCTGTGAAATCCTGCTCCACGATATTTCCCAGCCCAAACACTCCGTGATTGCCATTGCAAACGGGTTTCACACTGGCCGCAAGGTTGGCAGTCCTTTTACGGACCTTGCTATCAAGATCATGGAAGAAAAGGCCTATGTGAAGCGGGACTATATGGCAAACTATAACGGACGCAGCAAGAACAAGAATTTTGTTTCATCCACGTTTTTTATCAAGCATGAAGGAAAGGTCATCGGGCTTTTGTGCATCAACCGCAATATGGATGTCATAACAGATCTTGACCTTGTCCTGCAGAAATTAAAGAAAGCCTATAATCTCGAGGGGGCCCTCGATGATACGGATGAATCCATGGATACGCCCGTCGGGGATATCCTGCCCCGCATGGTAACAAGTGAAATGAGGGCAGTGGGGGTGCCGCCAGAACGGATGACGAGGGAAGAAAAAGGAACGGTTATCCGCAATCTCATGAATGCCGGTATCCACCAGATGAAGGGAGCCGTCGTCGAGATCGCCCGCCAGCTGCATTTATCCGAACCGACAGTGTACCGCTATATCAAACGGGAAAAAGGAAGGGACAAGTAAGGCTTTCCTCCATAAAAAATGGCCAATCCGGGAATTTTTATCCCCGATTGGCCATTTTCCTATTTAGAGAACCAAGGTCGGAGCCGCGTAGACGCGGCCCAGAAGTTCCTGATTCAGAGCGTAGAGGCTCTTGGGGTCGCTGCCGAAAAGTTTCATCTTTTTAATGATATCCTCGACATTCTTTTCTTCTTCCCCTTGTTCCTTGACGAACCAGTTAAAGAACTGCATGGTCCGATAATCGTCTTCTTCATGGGCAGCTCCATAAATCTTATTGATGGATTTTGTGATGAATTGTTCATGCTCAAGGGCTGCCGTGAGCGGACTCATGAGATCCTTATATTTTCCTTCCGGTTTTTGGATGGTGCCAAATTCGACATGGACATTGTTGTTTTGCAGGTATGTTCTCATGAGCATGGCATGATCGCGCTCTTCCTGGGCCTGAATTTCAAACCAGTGGGCAAAGCCATCAAGGCCCTGATCCGTGTAAAAATTGGCAAAGTCAAGGTAGAGGTAGGCAGAGTAAAATTCCAGTGTGACCTGTTCGTTGATGAGTTTTGCGGTTTTCTTGTTTAGCATGCACATCGTCTCCCTTGTAAATGATTCTGCCTCCATTATAGCACGGGAAAGGAGAAATGGATCAGGTTGGACTTGACAGACGGATGCAAGATAGGTATAGTAGGCTCAGACAAACGTATACTCTTGTACCGCCGGGTATGTCGCCTTGTTCCAGTAGGCCTTGTAGGGATAGGGGGATGTACTCTTTTTATTTATTGACTCGGTGCAAAAATGCGCTGATTTGCTCCTTGTTACTTTGGTTGAGGAGGAAACGATCATGGACAAATTCATTTACAAAGCGCCCTATGAAGAAGCGGAGAGAAGGGTCCTTGAAGTCAATATCCTTCCCGAAACGTACTGTACCTTTAATTGCATTTATTGTCCCATTGACCGGAAAGAAGGCCGGCATCAGACGGACGAAATCCAGGATTTGGGTGATGTGACAAAAGCGCTTGATGATTTGGGGCACCGCATGGATGAAGAGCGGATCGATGAAGTTTTCCTGAACGGTCATGGGGAGAGCCTGGTCCATCAGGCACTGCCTCGTATCATTGACTTCATTCATCAAAAAGGGGCTGCCGTGCGCCTTCTTTCAAATGGCTACCTTTTGCACCGGCCTGAGTACCAGGCCCTTGCCAATCGCTGTGAGGCCGTTATCGGCGAGCTCAAGAACGCCACGGATGCCGGTTTTCAAAAAAGTCAGCGGCCTCTTTCCGGTTATACCTTGGAGCAGTATACAGCCAATCTGAAAGCCTTCCGGGCGCAGTACCACGGCCGCTTCATCTTTGAAGTGACCATCGTAAAAGGCTATAACGACGACGAAAAAAGTGTGGCCTTTTTGGAACGCGTCGTAAAGGACCTTCATCCTGATGAACTTGCCCTTATCCCCGTTGATGCACCCTTTCAAAAAGTTCTGGGTGTAGGGGAAGACCGCTTGGAGGAAATCAGAAAAAGATTGGAAAAGGCGAGGGGGTAAACACAAAGCTGCCTCCGCACTGCTGCGCCTTTGAAGGGTGGGGACCGAATACCTTTGCCCTCAAACAGGGTTCTTGGACTTCCCTTATCGCTTCAAAAGCGTCCTTTTGCAGAATGTTTCCGGCTTTTGCTGCCCTGCCTTAGTAAAGGCGAATTGATGTGTATCAAGTTTTTAAGGAAAAATATGAAGGCAGGTCGGTTCAAAACTTTGTGATGCCTTTATTTCAAAAGACCCGCTTTCTGATGAAATCCAATCCAATCCAATCCAAGCGCCCTAAACGGAATCTGTATCGAGATTCGGTTTAGGGCTTACTTGCTAAAACCTACTTTACGGCCTTGTTCCTTCAAGTCTTTTCCCATCAGGTCTTTTGCCTTAAAAACAGCGAAAACCGTTCCGCCTTCCCCTCTGTCGCTTGACAGCCGCGGCCTTTGCCAAGCGGAAGCGCCTTAGCCATGGCAGCCTCACCTCCTTTCCTTTTGCTTTCTTCCGCCTTTTTTGGTAAAATAGGCGGGACTACTTTGCTATGAGACCAAAAAGGAGAGACCCATGAGTATACTTGATGTAGCCCATTTGTCCCACAGCTATGGCGGTCGGGAGATTTTTGAGGATGTTTCCTTCCGCCTTGAAAAGGGTGAACACGTGGCCCTTGTCGGTGCCAATGGTGAGGGCAAGTCGACGTTTATGTCAATCATTACGGGAAAATTGTCCCCTGATGATGGTAAGATCACCTGGGCACGGCGTACAAAGGTTGGATATATGGACCAGCACGCGGCCCTTGAGGCGGGAAAGACGATTCGAGAAACGCTGCGCACGGCTTTTCAGGATCTTGTCGATGAGGAAAAGGAAATGCTTGCCGCTTATGATCAGATGGAATCGGCCTCACCGGACGAGCTGGAACGCCTCATGGCGGATACAGCCGAAATCCAGGAACGGCTGGAGGCGGCTGATTACTACAATCTGGATACAAAGATTGAGGAAGTTGCGGCCGGTCTTGGACTGCGTGATCTTGGCCTTGAGCATAAAGTCGATGAGCTTTCGGGCGGTCAGCGCACAAAGGTGCTTCTTACAAAGCTCCTCCTTCAACATCCTGATATCCTGCTTCTGGATGAACCGACCAATTACCTGGATACGGGACATATTGAGTGGCTCACGCGCTATCTCCAAAATTATGAGAATGCCTTCATCGTCATTTCCCACGATGTGCCCTTCCTTAATGCGGTAACAAATGTCATTTGGCATGTCGATAACCTGGGGCTCACACGCTACACGGCAAACTATGAAAAGTTTGAGGAAATGGTGGCCATCAAACGGCGCCAGTTAGATGCAGCTTATGAGCGGCAGCAGGCAGAAATCAAAAAAGAACAGGATTTCATTGCCCGCAATAAGGCCCGTGTCGCGACGCGGGGGATGGCCAATAGCCGGATGAAGAAACTGGCCAAGATGGAAGTGCTCACAAAACGTGCCGAAAAGCCTAAACCCCATTTCCAGTTCAAGGAAGACCGGGCGCCTTCCCGTTTTGTCCTTGTAGGCACAAACCTTGTCCTAGGTTATCACGAACCCCTGACAAAACAGGTGGACCTTAAGATTGAGCGGGGCGCAAAGATTGCCATCCGTGGGACGAACGGCCTGGGGAAATCGACCCTGTTAAAGACCCTCCTCGGCCAGGTCCCGCCCATTGCGGGAACCGTGGAACGCGGTGAATTTGTTTCCGTTGGCTATTTTGAGCAGGAAAGCGCAAAGGGCAACCAGAACACGGCCCTTGAGGAGCTTTGGCAGGAATACCCGGGCATGGCCAATGCTGAAGTCCGTGCTGCCCTTGCCGCCTGCGGCCTTACCAATGATCATATTACGACAAAAATGACGGCCCTTTCGGGCGGTGAAGCGGCCAAAGTACGTCTCTCCAAGATTATGCAGCGCCCGGTCAATCTCCTTGTTCTCGACGAACCGACAAACCACCTCGATGTGGAAGCCAAGGAAGAACTAAAGCGTGCCCTCAAGGAATATCAGGGAACCTTGATCCTTGTTTCCCACGAAGTGGATTTTTATGAAGACTGGATCGACGAGGTCTGGAATATTGAAGGATGGTCGACAAAGATTGTCTAAATTGTATATAATGTAATACAAAGCAACGTGAGGCTGCGGAGTGTGAATGTGAAAGCACTGCTCACTGCTTCGCAAAAATGGCAGCATGCCGTATTTTAGAGGGGAGTCAATATGCTTACACTGGATGAACTGTACAAAAAAATGCTCGCTCGTGCTGTGGAAGGAAAGGACGTCACGGACATCAAGGACGCCGATCCGAAGATGATTGAATGCCTGGCCCATCCGGAAGAAACGAGTCTTGTTTGGCGCGCCCAGGACTGCACTTGCTCTGAAGAGGAACAGGGCAGCTGCGCCCAAGTCTGCCGCTGGGATGCCCTGCATCCGGGCAAGGACGGTATTTCCATTGACAACGATAAATGCGTGGGCTGTCAGGCCTGCGTTGACGCGTGCAAACTGGATGCCTTAAAGACCAAGAAGGATATCATTCCCGTTGTGGAAGAACTCAAGAAAGGGGAAACGCCGATTTACGCCCTCGTAGCACCGGCTTTTTCCGGTCAGTTTGGTTCTAAGGTCACGGCCGGCCGTCTGCGCACGGCCTTAAAGATGCTGGGCTTTTCGGGGATGCTCGAAGTGGCTGTCTTTGCCGATATCCTGACGCTCAAGGAAGCGTTGGAATTTAATAAGAATGTCAATAAAGAAGGGGACTTCCAGCTTACGAGCTGCTGCTGTCCCATGTGGATTGCCATGATTCGCCGTCTTTATCATGAACTGATGCCCAATGTGCCGGGTTCCGTTTCTCCTATGATTGCAGGCGGCCGTACGGTCAAGGTGCTGCACCCCAATGCCAAGACGGTCTTTATCGGGCCCTGCATGGCCAAAAAAGCCGAAATCAAGGAACCGGATCTTAAAGGAGCCATTGATTATGTCCTCACCTATGAGGAACTGCGGGACCTGTTTACGACGACTGATATTGACCTTGAGCACTTGGAAGAAGACAACGTACCACACGCGTCTAGAGCGGGCATTCGCTATGCCTATGCAGGCGGCGTGGCAGAGGCCGTTGCTGCAACGGTAAAACGCCTTGACCCGAACCGCAAGATTGAAGTTAAGGTGCGCCGGGCTGACAGCGTGCCTGACTGCAAGGCCATGATCGATTCAATCCTGAAAGGCAACCGGGAAGGCAACTTCTTTGAGGGAATGGGCTGCCGCGGCGGCTGCGTCGGCGGACCAAAGGCCCTTGTCCCCAAGGAACAGGGGAAACTGAATGTTATGGCCTACAGCGATGAATCAACGTACAAAACACCGGCCGAAAATCCCTATGTCATCGAACTCTTAAAGCAGCTCGGTTTTGAAACGGTAGAAGAATTCCTCACAAAGAGCGACCTTTACGACCGTAAATTTGACTGAAATAAAAATGTCCCCTTTGTGCCGATGAGGCTCAAAGGGGACATTTTGTTTTAGCTGAAAGACCGATCCTTCAAGACCGTTCCTGTTAGCTAGACTTGCGGATGCGGAGCTTGATACCGCAGGAGGCCGCGACCTTGCGGCTTTTTTCAATCGCTTCGGGCGAAAGGACATCGACGACGGTCATGCGCGTGTCAGGAATGCGCTTTTTGCACGCTTTGGCAAAATCCAGCATGGCCTCATAGGCACCGGTGAGAGTGGGCTTTGTTACACGGTTATATACCTTTTCGTCCGGTGCATTGAGGCTGATGGAAACGGAATCAAGCAGCCCTGCCAGTTCTGGTACGATGTCGCGGCTGTTTTCTACGCTGCCAAGGCCGTTCGTATTGAGACGAAGGCTGAGCCCTGGATGGAGGCGGCGTACATAACGAGCCGTTTGTTCCAAGAGAGCAAGAGCACAGGTCGGTTCCCCGTAGCCACAAAAAACGAGTTCCTGAAAACCAGTGAAATCAAAGGTATCAATGGCTTTTTTGACCTGGTTCCAGGTCGGGTTTACTTTGTGCCACAAGGTGGGTGCGTCACCAATGCCGTCGTGCTGGAAGCGGATACAGAAGGTACAGCGGCAGTTGCACTTGTTCGTGAGGTTGACGTAGACACCGCCCTTATACGTGTAGAGAATTTGAGCCATGATGGGTCGCACTCCTTTCCGAAGGAAGAAATCCTTTTGCCTTGACGCCGCTTTTATCAAGGACGCTTACGATGAACCCATAAAAGATGAGACTGCCGCCAGATTGAAATGCGCTTCCTATGATGGACGTCAAAAGAGCGGTTTTGCTGCCAAAAATGAGTCCTTCTGCCAGATAATAGCCTATGGTGGAAATGATCCACGAAAGGAAAGGGGCAATCTTGTTGCGGCGGCAAAGAAGCGTTGGGGCCTTTGACGTAAAAGGCAGGGTGATGAGCATTTTGATGATGATCGTTGCCGGTGCCCACATGGGAGCTGTCAATAGGTCCGCCAGGCCGCCGCCAATGGCACCGGCAAGAAGGGCATAGGGCTGGGGCAGGAGGGACGCGGCCACATAGATGAAGGTATCGCCAAAATGAAGATAGCCGCCGTTTGGACCAACGGGGATGTGGCAGATATAGGCCGTAAAAAGACAAATAAGGGCGGCAAAGATTCCAGTCAGGGTAAGGAGCCGGAGCCGCGTTTCACGCATATGCTGAATCATGATTATCCTCCTTTGAGGAACGTAAGAGAGGGAGAAAAGGCTCGTAATCGATGCCGGCGTTACCGGGTGTATGTTCTTTTTGTGCAGCCGTGATGCCCTTTGCAATGAACTGGCCTGCTTTATTGACACTGGGGACGAGACCCTCTTTGTGCAGGCGTGCCGCAAGGAGTACAGCCGCAAAAAGATCGCCCGTTCCTGAATAGGAGCCGCCTAGATGGGGGAACGTTACGGGATAGATGCGGCCTTTGGAGATGATAAGGTTACAGATGTCCCTGCCACTTTTTTTATTCTTTATGGGAATGCCTGTAATGACAAGATCTGCCTGGGAAAAAGCGGCTGCTTTTTGAGTCAGGGCGGCAAAGAGAGCGTCTTTGTCTGTTGCTTCTTCTTTCATCATGGCATCCATTTCTGTTCCTGTAAGAAGGCAGAACTCTGTTAGGTTCGGCGTGAGAATATCGGCTTTTTCCGCAAGGCCTCGCATGGATTTGATGGAAGCCTCCGTAAAACCATCATAGACGCGACCTTGATCCCCTAGGACTGGATCGCAGAGATAGGTCACACCGGGATGGTGGAACGTGTCAACAAATTCCGCTGTCTGGCGGGCTGCTTCGGGGGATACAAGATAGCCTGAGAGAATCCCGGCAAATTTGATTCCGAGAGCATGCCAGTGGCACCGATAGGCTTCCATGTGGGACGCAAAGGAAACGGAGCGATAGCCTTCATAACCCGTTTGGGCCGTAAGTACGGCGGTGGGCAGGGGGCAGGCTTCTATGCCCATGGCGGCAAGAACGGCGATGTCTGCCGAAAGGGAACAGCGACCCAGTCCAGAAAGATCATTGATGACGGCGGCCCGCAGATGCATGAAATCGTCTCCTTTTTGCTGTGTTTTGGGATGGGCCCGTAAGGAGGGGGTCCTGTAATCATTTTCAGTTATAGCATAGGAAATGAACCCTGAAAAGGAACGATTTAAAGAAAAATGAAGGCAAACCGTGAACCTAGGGACTAAGCGTAACATCTTTCTCGATAGGGATACATCATCTAGGCAAAATAAGGGAAGCCCCTTATTGTTAAGAGCGTGTTGACAGATACTGCTTATCAAAATAAAGGAAGGTCTCCCCTGGAATCAAGTGATCTCTCATCAAAATAATAAGGGAGCTAAGAACGAAAATGAGATGAATAAGACCCTCTGGGCCTTCCTCCTCAAGGCAGCAGAACCTCTTGCAGAGAACAAGGGGTTCTGCCGCCTTCGCGGCGATTTAACTAGAAATGGGATCCCTCGTTTTTGCCATAGCGCTTTTTCCCTTTTTGCCCCGCTCATTCCCGTTTGTAGGTTGCTGTACTTGGCGGTAACTTCCTGTGGCAGGATGTTTACTTTATAAAATTGCGCCATGCCTAGACACAAAAAAAGACCATCGCGGCGCGATGGTCTTGCTTTTTTAATTGGTGCCGAAGGCCGGACTCGAACCGGCACGCTTTGAGGGCGCTTGATTTTGAGTCAAGTGCGTCTGCCAATTCCGCCACTTCGGCACGGGTTTGGTGTAACGAAGTTATTCTAGCATTGAAGCATCATTTTGTCAACGGATTTTCCTGTTTTGGCGTGCTGCCATCAGAAAGTAAATTCATAGGATGCATCAATACGGACCGGCCCGCCGATGGTGACGCCCGTCAGGGTCCCATCTTTCACGGCTGCCTTGATAGAAATGGGGCCGCCCGGTTCCTTGAGGGTGAGGGCAAGCGATTTTTGATGACGCCGGCCAAGGGCTGCCGCCGCTGCCGCACTGCCGCTTCCGCAGCTGCGCTCCCAGTAGAGGGTACCGGTTGCGGTCACAAATACAGCAGGAATCATGCGGGCCGATTTTTCCTCTACAAGGATAAGTCCATATGCATCGGGAAGTGGCCTCGAACTCACTTTGTTTTTAAGGGCAAGCCAGTAGTCCATGGGAGTCAGGGCATCAAGTTCTTCTGTAAAATAGACATAGTGCTCGATACCAGGAAGAACGACGTGGGTAAGGGAGACTTCTTTTTCGCCGACCATCATCGCTTCTTCCGTTACGGACAGGGGCAGCGGCAGGTCAATTTCCGCGTCATAGGTGGGCGGAGTGCTGCCAAGCTTTTTGACGCGGGCTTCCATGGGAGCCTTTGCGCCGGAACAGGTTACTTCAAAGACGCCTTCTTCATCATGGGTGTGGGCCCAGTAGGCGGCCGCGGAGCGAGAGGCATTGCCGCAGAATTCGCCGCCCATCATTTCAACGTGGACGGAGCGTCCGCTTCCTGAAAGGCAGCCTGCCTGTTCTGCGTCAGGATCTGCTGAAAGCAAAGCATCATTGAGTTCCCTTCGATCATCTACGGAAATAGGGGACAGCACGAAAAGCGTGATATTGCCGCTGGGATCAAGCTTAACCACATTGACGTTCATCATAAGCACTCCTTATTGAAAATTTTATAAACGGCATGAACCCGTACAAGTTTATTATAACCCATTATTCTGATAATTTGGAAAAATTCCTCCCTGATATGAAAAAAGTAAAAGAACCACCAAAAATCGTAAAAATTTGCAATAAAGGCACATTTGTATGGTAAAATGAAAGTTACGACACAATAGAAAGGAAGAGAAAAGATACGCATGAAAGCAAAGAGATTCCTGGAAACCCTCCTTGCGGGCTTAACCTGTTTTTCCTTCTGGTCCGGGACCGGAAAGGCAGCTGATGCACGCTGGGATGACGGGGTTCCCCGCTATACGGAGGCAAAGGTAATCATCCACGAAGATGGCCCCAAACTTCTTTTTTCGGATAGTCCGGAAATGGTTCAAAAATGCGGTGTCATGTACCGCGATACGGTCAAAGGCAAGTTCCGTCTTTTTTTCCATCACGTCAATGATACGGACAGCAGCAAGCGGCTTGCCATTGTCCTGCGCCAGACCGGAATTCGTCCAGCCCTCGTGCAGCTGGGAAGAAATGGGATTTCAGATCCTAACCGTGACTGGCTGGAAGCAGGCAAAGAGGCCCAGATTCGCTATTATGGCAAGCAAAAGGAAACTAATCCCCTGAGGATAAGCCGGATGAGTGATTTGCTGGGGCTTCAAAAGCCGACCATCATCCGTCCCCAAGAACTGGTGACGGGCATCGTCAATCTGGAGTCGGAGCGGCCTGTAGAGGTCTCGGTCATGATGATTCCTGTAAAGACTGACCTAGGTCTTGCCCTTGACGCATATGGCATCCTGCCTCCCGATGAAGGGAGTCATGTCCTGCGCGGGACCTTCCCTGTGTCCGATGTCCATGTTCGGCTTCAAGAGGCGTACCCATCCAATAAAATGGAGACCTGGGGCATCAAACTTGCCGATGATGTCCTCAATCCCTATGTGCGCGGAACCGATGCGACGACAGGTAAGGAAGTTGTCAATTACGGCAATTATGGGGTCATGTATGATGTCATCCTTCCGACCAAAGGGAAGCGGGATACGGTCCTGCGCTTCAATCCTTATGGCGGACCTTATGCCGGCGCAGGCCTTCTTTCCATGAATGGTGAGGATAAAAAGGAAATGAAGCTCCCTGGGCATGGGCTGGCTTTTGGCTGGTCCCATGACGGTGAGACCATGGTTCTTGGAACCATCCCGGAAAACGGGGAGGCGACCTTCTATTTTTCTCCGCCTGGGTCTTCCAATCTGCCGATTCGCCTTTTTCTATCTCCTAAATCTTAAGGTCTGATGAAGGCGCTGATGGCGCTGGAACCGGCATTCATCATGATTATATTCCTTTTTAAAAATAATTCTTAAAAAGGTGTTGCTATTATTTAGAATATGTGGTATACTCTAGATGTTACCGAGAGAGGGTAATAAAAAATACTGTATAAGGAGAGATCATCATGAAAGAATTAAAAGGTACGCAAACGGAAAAAAATCTTCAGGCTGCTTTTGCTGGTGAATCCCAGGCCTACAATAAGTATGGGTATTATGCAAGTGTAGCTAAGAAAGAAGGCTACGAAAAGGTCGCTGCCAACTTCCTGGAAACCTCCAAGAACGAAAAAGAACATGCCAAGATCTGGTTCAAGGCCCTTCATGGCGGTTCCATTCCTGATACGGTAACCAACCTCAAGGATGCTGCCGCTGGTGAAAACTATGAATGGACCGATATGTATAAGGAATTTGCTGAAACGGCAGAAAAAGAAGGTTTCCCTGAATTAGCCTTCAAATTCCGCGCTGTCGGTGCCATTGAAAAGCATCATGAAGAACGCTATAAGGCCCTCCTCCAAAAGGTAGAAGACGGCACCATGTTCAAACGCAGCGAAAAGACCGTTTGGATCTGCTCCAACTGCGGTCATATCGTAGAAGCCGAAGAAGCTCCTCAGGTTTGCCCGGTCTGCGCTCATCCTAGATCCTTCTTCATGGTTAACTGCGACTGCTTCTGATCCATCGGACTTTACGCAGGTGCACTGAATGGTAACAGCTTCCCTGTCCTTTTCTTAAAAAAAGGACAGGGAAGTTGTTTTATCTATATGTTAACCTATATACATATAAAGTTGACAGTAAAGGGAGCGGTCCTTATAATGGATTTATCCGATATAAGGTTCAAGCGGACGCCCCATAGGGCAAACCCTTCCTTTCCCTCAAACCTAGGAGTCTTGGAGATGCATCCTTCAGGACTCCTTGTTTTTTTATGCATTTGTTGTTTTAACAACAGTCCTTTTTGTATGTGGGAATTATACTGAATCCATCAAGCGGAGGTTCCTTCTTGTTACGATGATGAAGGCCGCAGGCAGCCATCCGCAGCATCATAAAGGAGTGTGTATTATGGCTAAGAAAATTACAGATATGGTAACTTGGGTGGGGAAGGTTGACTGGGAACTGAATGAATTCCATGGTCATGAGTATTCGACGGAAAAAGGTTCCAGTTATAATGCCTATCTCATCAGGGACAAAAAAACAGTGCTCATGGATACGGTTTGGAAACCTTATGATGATGAGTTTGTTGAAAATCTAAAGAAGGAAATTGATCTTCATCAGATTGACTATATTGTCATGAATCATAATGAAAACGATCACAGCGGTGCCCTGCCGGCCCTGATGGAGGAAATCCCCCATACGCCGATTTACTGCACGAAGAAGGGAGAAGCCATCCTGCGCGGTCTTTATCATAAGGACTGGAATTTTGTCAATGTAAAAACGGGGGATACCTTGGATCTGGGGACCCATCAGCTCATCTTCATTGAAGCCCCCATGCTGCATTGGCCTGATACCATGTTCACTTATCTGACAGGCGAGCATATCCTCTTTTCCAATGATGGCTTTGGCCAGCATTTTGCAAGTGAAGATCTTTTTAATGATCAAGCCGATCAGGCTGCCCTCTATGGCGAGGCCATGAAGTACTACGCCAACATCCTCAATCTCTACAGTCCCATGGTGACAAGAAAGATTGACGAGATCCTTGCCATGAAGGTTCCTGTTTCCATGATTTGTCCAAGTCACGGTGTGATTTGGCGGAAAGATCCGCTATCCATCGTGAAAGCGTACCAGAAATGGGCCCAGGCTTATCAGGAAAATCAAGTGACCATCCTTTATGATACGATGTGGAACGCGACGCGGCGCATGGCAGAAAAGATTGCGGAAGGAATCAAGAAGGCCGATCCGGCGGTTGTGGTCAAACTCTTCAATACAGCCGTGGATGATAAGAATGATATCGTGACGGAGGTCTTCAAATCAAAGGCCATTCTTGTTGGTTCGCCAACAATCAATTATGGCTTCCTTTCTTCCATCGGAAGCATAATGGAAATGATCCGAGGCCTAAAGTTCAAAAATAAGAAAGCGGCTGCCTTCGGCAGTTACGGTTGGAGCGGCGATTCTGTGAAACAGATTTCGGAGCTCCTTATAGGAGCTGGGTTCACGGTCGTGAATGAAGGCCTTAAGATGCTGTGGATGCCTGATGAAAAAGGGCTTGAAACATGCGAACAGTTTGGTGAGGACTTTGTAAAGGACCTAAACGCATAAAGCATCCAAAGGCAGTGATCATGAGAAAAACATTTCTGCCCTGTCTAAAAAATAAGAAGCCTTGAAGGAATCACCTTCAAGGCTTCTTGTGTTTTAGATCCAGGATTTTTCGCACGGTCTCATTTTTTAAGAACAAGGGAAGGAGCAGGTTCCCTAGTATCGTGACGCTGATGATTTCCCCAAGGGCTATGTAGCCCATGGTAGGAAGAAGGGGCAGATCTGCCATGTAGTTGAGTTCAAACCCGATAAAAAGACTGTTGGAAAAAACGGGCATCAGGCTTGCCAGAAAGGCGGATTTACAAAAGCGCATGAAATAAAGTCCCAGGAAGGTGGCCAAAGTACCGATCAGCATGTCTGTGAGGCCAAAGGGACTTCCCACATTGGAAATGAGGCAGCCCAAAGTAAGGCCTGGAATGAGGCCTTGATCATAAAAAGCAAGGAGCGTCATGAACTCTGAGACCCGCACCTGGACTGCACCGTAGCTTAGGGGCGCAAGGCCCAAGGTCAGGGCCGCGTAGAGGGCTGCCACCATGGCTCCGCGATAGGCTTTCAAGCGGCTTTCCATCATGACAGGGCCTTTGCTTTCATTTCCAGATAGTGGCGGGAATAATAGGGGCCAAGTTGGGATTCCCTATGATCATAGCCATAGGCGCGCTTTGAAATGGAAAGGATGGGAGGGGCTTGGATCCTTTTGGCAACGGAGAGGCCGCAAAAGAGGTTCCACCACCGTTCGAGGTCGCTGATAAAGGAGGCAGCGTCCGGAAAGAGCTTATGGGAAAGGCCTTCTTCACAGCCGATGCGTGCGTCCAAGGTGCGGTCCAGATACCAAGCAAGGAACTCTTCCGGTGCCTGTTTTCCCCAGCTTTCGACGAAGGCCCGGAAAAGATAATCGTGATAGGGATAGTGAAGGGGATCGCCGCCCGTACCGACGGTCTGTTTCTGGGAAAGTTCGGCACTGGGTTTGATCGTAAAGACTTCATCAGGAATGACCGCTTTGTGGTAGACTTTTTCATTGAGATAGCGGCCCAGGGCATAGACCTGGTGCTTCCAGAGGTCGCCAATGAGGGCCATGACGCCAGCAATGTCTCCATAAAAAGTGGCGTAGCCAATGGTCATTTCCGATTTATTGGAGTTACAGGAAAAGCCGCCGCCCCAAAGGGAGGCCATACCGGCAATGACACGGGCCCCACGGTCACGGGCCTGGATGTTTTCAAGGGCAAAGGACGACACGGAAAGGGATGCGTCTTTTCCCGTGCCATAATCATGGATTTTTGCGGACTGAAACTGCTTTTCCGTGAGGGACACGGATTCTTCAATGGGAATCACAGCATAGTGGGTACCCAGGGCTTCTGCTATCTTTTGAGCAAGGCCCTTGGTCAGGCTCGAATTAAAGCGTGATGGCAAGTTGAGGAGAAGTACATTTTCCGGGCCCAGGATGTGCACATAAAAAGCGGCTGTTACAGCTGAATCAATCCCGCCTGAAAGGCCGATCGTCATCTTGCGGATGCCCAGCTGGTCCAGGAACTTTGAGGCCCCGTAATAGAGGGATTGGTAAATTTCTTCGATTTCCGTCAGAATAGGATGGACCGTTCCGGCTGAGGAAAGGGCTCCTGTTTCAGTGTCAAAGCTGCCTGTAAGGAAGGCTTCTTCAAAGGACGGCGCATCACAAAGCACATTTCCTTCTTTAGTATAGAACGTGCTGCAGCCATCAAAGGTGAAGATGTTCTTCCCGTTGTTCTGGATGCCTACGCTATTGCAGTAAAGAAGCGGCAGGCCGCAGTCCCTTGCTTGTTTTTTAAAGAGTTCCCCGCGTTTACGGTTTTTCTGAAGGGTAAAGGGCGAGCAGGAAATATTGATGAGAAGCTGCGCCCCATTTTGAGTGAGAATCTGAGGAACATTGAAATCATAGTTCTCGGTCCAGCCATCCTCGCAAATAAGGACACCGAGCTTCACTTCTTCTCCCCTGATGGTTACGGATACGGGCTGGATGAGGTCTTCCAGAGTTTTTCCCGGCAGGTGGGGCAGGAGTTTTGCCAGGCTGTGGAAATACCGGCTGTCATCAAATTCCCGGTAATCAGGCAGGGCCGTTTTGCTGATAAAAGCCTGGGACAGACCGCCTTTTTTGAGGGCCCCATCTTGGGCAATGAAGGCGGCATTATACTTGCGGGGCCGGCCATCTTCATTTACAGCCGTCTCATCAAGGGCGATATTGCCAAAGATCACGCAGATATCCTGCGTGGCTGCAATGAGGTCCTCCCCGTAATCGCGGCAGTCTCTCAAAAAAGCACGCTGTTCCCAAAGGTCACCTAAGAGGTAGCCTGGGATCAGCTGTTCGGGAAAGATGAGAATATCGATGCCGGCACGCTTGGCCTCTTCAATCGTTTCGAGGGCCTTGCGCAGGTTGATCTCGGGACGCCCGGGACGCACTTCCACCTGTGCGCATGCAATCTTGATTTCCATAATGCGTCAACTCCTCTCGGGGGACCGCCGCAATGGGTCGGGGGGCTTTTTTGGATGCCCGCTGTCTCCCTTCATGTTCCTTCCCATTATAGCAAAGGAAAGTCCTAGTTAAAAGTAAAAAGGCGGGGATGATGCTTTCATTATCATTGGGTTCCCAAGAGGGTACGGGCATCTTTTGGAGCGGCAAAAGAGATCATGCCTTTTACTTACAAGACACAATGCTTGCGCATCGAATTTGACTATGCTATGATACGAATACGAAAGCAGAAGTGGAGGGGACTATGTTATACGTAAGTACAAGAGGTAAAACAGATATGGTGAGCTCTGCCCACGCTATTTCCAGTGGGCTGGCCAAAGACGGCGGCCTTTTTGTGCCCCGGGATTTTCCGCCTGTGGCCCTTGCCGAAATCGATGCCATGAAGGGTAAACCTTATGGCGACCGTGCCGTACAGATCCTTTCCCGGTACCTGACGGATTTTTCGGAGGAGGAACTTCGGGAATGTGTTTCAGCTGCTTACAGCAAAGAAAAGTTTGGCAGTTTTGCAGCGCCGCTTCATCTCCTCAAAAAGGATACAGATATCCTGGAACTGTGGCATGGCCCGACGAGTGCCTTCAAGGATATGGCACTCCAGATCCTGCCTCATTTCCTCACCAAAGCCGTTCGCAAGACGGGCGAACAGAAAAAGAGCGTGATTCTCGTTGCAACAAGCGGCGATACGGGAAAAGCGGCCATGGCTGGATTCAGTGATGTGCCGGATACAGAAGTCATCGTCTTTTATCCCCAGGGTGGGGTCAGCGATGCCCAGCGTCTGCAGATGACGACGCAGCGGGGCGCCAATGTCCATGCTGTTGCGGTGGAAGGTAATTTTGATGATGCCCAGACCGGGGTCAAACTGCTTTTTGGCAAAGCAGAGCTTGCAGCTGAGCTGAAGGAACAAGGCTGTGCTTTTTCTTCTGCAAATTCCATCAACTGGGGCCGTTTGGTGCCGCAGATTGTCTATTACTTCAGCGCCTATGCCGATGCTGTGGAAAAAGGCCGGATCCAAAATGGTACGGAAATCATCTTTTCTGTTCCCACGGGCAACTTCGGTGATATCCTTGCCGGCTACTATGCCAAACTCATGGGCCTGCCGGTGAAAAAATTTGTCTGTGCGTCAAACAGCAACAATGTCCTGACCGATTTCATCAATACGGGAACCTATGACCGGAACCGCGAGTTTCATCGAACCATTTCCCCGTCCATGGATATCCTTGTTTCCAGCAATTTGGAGCGGCTCCTTTATGAAAAGACAGAGCACAACTCCGAGAAAATCAACGAGTGGATGGAGGCCCTCCAGGAAAAAGGCACCTATTCCATTGGACGCGATATTCAGGATGCCGTTGTCAGTGACTTCTTTGGAGCTTGGATCGATGAAATCGAGACACAGGAAACAATCGGTGATGTCTTCAATAACTATGGCTATGTCCTTGATCCCCATTCGGCTGTTGCCTATAAGGCTCTCCAGAAATATCGCCTCATGACCAGCGACGAGACCTACGGCATTGTCCTTTCAACGGCTAGCCCCTTTAAGTTCAGTGACGTGGTCCTGCGGGCCCTTTATCCTGATGACTATGAAGGGAAGGTCCTGACGGCTTTTGAGGCCATGGATGAACTAAGCCAAAAGGCTCGGATCGATATCCCCCAGGGACTCAAGGAACTGCGCGGGCTGCCGGAGCGGGAAAGTGATCTCGTGGCACCGGGCGAAATGGAAAAGGAAGTCAAGAAGATTCTTGCCATTGAATGACGAAATTTCTAAAAAGCGTACCCTTTCATGAGCAGGGTGCGCTTTTTTTGCTGAGGACAAAGAAACTGTCCACTCTAAATAGACAAACAATTCTAACAACGGGGAGGGAATAATGACTATTAATTTGTAAATTTTGTATCATTTTTACGAGGATTTTATGGTTTTAAGGCTTATTTTTTTAGCTGAAGTATGATATTATAGTGTCCATAGATTTTAAACATATGATGAAGGGGTATCAAATGGAAGTCACTCAAATTACGCAAATCAGACGGAAAGTCCTGACCATGCTCTCAAAGATGGCCTATGATGGGAACCTGCCAGACCATGTCTATGACATCCTCCAGATCGTCCAAGAGGATTCGCCGCGTCTGCGCTGCTGCGTCCACAAGGAACGGGCCGTTTTGAAGGAGCGCATCAATGTAGCCTTAGGTCTTGATACGGACCTGAACATCATTGAAGCTGCTAAAAAGGCCGTTTCGGAACCGGTTGACCGAACGCAGCATGTCATTGCCGTCCTGCCGGAAGGCTGCTCGGCCTGCCCGGTCAATAAGTACATGATTACTGATGTCTGCCGCCAGTGCCTGACCCATCGCTGCATGAACGGCTGCCCGAAAAAGGCCATTTCCGTATACCAGGGCCGTGCCCATATTGATTATGATGTATGTGTCGAATGCGGCAACTGCAAACGGGCCTGCCCCTATGGCGCTGTCGTTGAAATCTCCCGTCCCTGTGAAAACGTCTGTAAGGTCCACGCCCTTCATATGGGGGCTGACAAAAAGGCGGAAATCGATAAAAATGTCTGTGTGGAATGCGGTGCCTGCCGTGGGGCTTGCCCCTTCGGCGCCATCGAAGAACGGAGCCACATTGTACAGCTTATCCAGGACCTCAAGGCTGAAAACCGCAGCGTTTACGCACTTTTGGCGCCCTCCTTTGTCGGTCAGTTCGGACTCAAGGTCTCTCCTGGTCAGATCAAAAAAGCCTGCCGCATGCTGGGCTTTACGCAAGTCAAGGAAGTTGCCGTTGGGGCAGATATGACGGTCATTTCAGAAGCTGAGGAATACGTGGAAAAAGTGGAGCATGGCGACCAGAAACTTTTGACAAGTTCCTGCTGCCCCGCTTTCGTTGCAACGGTCAAGCGTCATGCCCCAGCCCTTGCTGACTGCATCTCCGATACGGTTTCACCGATGGTGGCCCGCAGCAAGGCTGTAAAGCACAATGATCCCGGCGCCATTACGGTCTTTGTTGGTCCCTGCATTGCAAAGAAAGTCGAAGCTCGCGAGCATCCGGATGAAATCGATTATTCCCTGACTTTTGAGGAACTAAAGTGCATGATGGACAGCCAGGGAATCAACCCGGCTGAACTGGAAGCCGAGGACTTCCAGCCTGACTCTTCCGCTGATGGCTGCAGCTTCCCTCAGGAAGCCGGTGTCAGCAAGGCCGTGAACGACTATACGGAAAAATTCCATGACATTACGGTAAACAGTCTCTACTGCAATGGCCTGGAAGAGTGCCTCAAGGCACTCAAGGATTACCAGGATGGCAAGCTTGACATCAAGTATCTGGAAGGCATGGCCTGTGTCAAGGGCTGCCTCAATGGTCCAGGGTCACTCACGGAACCGGGGCTTACGCGGGTTCTCCTTAAACGCTTTGCTGACACAACGAAGGTCAAATGTGCCGGCGACAATGATTTTGCCCAGAACGAAGTCAAGCATGTCGACATGGAACGCGTCTATTTGCGCAAATAAGCGCTTTGTGATAGAATAGGCGGGTAGTACACAGTTTTGTTGGGAGGAATTCAGTATGTCCGGACACTCCAAGTGGGCCAATATAAAGTTCAAAAAAGGAAAGGCCGATGCCCTGCGCGGCAAGATCAACACGAAAATCGGCCGTGAAATCACCATTGCTGTCAAGATGGGCGGCTCCGATCCAACAGGCAATATGCGGTTGAAGCTTGCCCTTTCCAAGGCCAAAGCCAATAACATCCCAAAAGAAAACATCAAACGCGCCATTGCCAAAGGCGAAGGGACGACGGAAGGCTCGAACTACGAAGAAATTACCTATGAAGGGTACGGACCTGCCGGCGTTGCCATCATGATCAGCGCCTTGACGGATAACCGCAATCGTACGGCCGCCGATGTGCGCCACGTCTTTTCCAAGGGCGGCAACATGGGTGAATCTGGCTGTGTAAGCTGGATGTTCAAGAACAAAGGCCTTTTCACCATCGAAAAGGAAGGCGCTCCGGCTGAGGACGAAGTGATGGAAGTCGCGCTCGAAGCGGGTGCCGAGGACATGGAAACCAACGATGATACCTATGTCATTACGACCGCTCCGGAAGATTATGATGCTGTGGAACAAGCCCTTTTAGACCACAATATCAATGTTGCCATGAGCGAACTGTCCTTGATCCCTGACAATACCATTGCCGTTACCGGTGAGGATGCAGAAAAAGTACAGAAAATGATCGACAGCTTTGATGAACTCGATGACGTGCAGGATGTGTACACCAACGCAGACCTGCCTGATGAGGAATAAGCTTGGATTTGGGCCGGCCGTCTGGGACTACCAGGGCCGGCTTGTTTGTTATATAAGGAAATGGATTGTGACCAAGGAGGCCCCATGTTAGCACTCGGAATTGACCCAGGGACCGCAATCTGCGGTTACGGTCTGGTAAAATTGGAGAAAAGCCGGCTCATTCCCATTCATTACGGGTCCATCATGACCGATAAGGACATGCTGCCGGAAAAACGGCTCCAGATCATCTATGAAGCATTGACTGGCCTCATCAAGGAGTATAAGCCGGATTTTATGAGCGTGGAAAAGCTCTTTTTTAACCGTAATGTCACAACGGCCATTGCAGTTGGACAGGCCCGCGGCGTCATCGTCTTATCGGCGGCCATGGCCGATCTGCCGGTCTATGAATATACACCGATCCAGATCAAACAGGCCATCACGGGTACGGGCCGGGCCGACAAGAAGCAGGTGACTTATATGGTCATGAAACTGCTCCGCTTAAAGGAAGAGCCAAAACCGGATGATACGGCAGATGCTCTTGCGATTGCCATTACAGGCCTCAATTATGTCCGCGAAAAAGATCTTATGGAGAAACTCAAATGATTGGATTTATCAAAGGACGCGTCGATACAATTGGAAGCAATTTTGCATTCGTTGAAACCCAAGGTGTCGGCTACCGCGTCTACATGAACACATCGGATTTGGGACGCTTGGTTCTTGATGATAAAGTTAAGGTCTATACGTACCTTGCTGTCCGGGAAGATGCCCTGACCCTTTACGGCTTCCTTTCCCAGGAGGCATATGGTCTTTTTACAAAACTCATTACGGTAAGCGGCATTGGCCCGAAGGTGGCACAAGGCATCCTTTCCGCGTCAAAAGTGGACGATTTCCTGCTTGCCATCAAGAACCGGGACGTGAAATTCCTGACCAAGCTTCCGGGCATTGGTAAAAAGACGGCAGAACGTATGCTCTTGGAGCTAAAGGACCTGACGGGACCAGAAGGCCCGCTGCCTGAATCAGAGGGAGGATTCCTCGCTCCGGAAGGCCCTGTTTCTGCCTTGACGGAAACCATGGAGGCCCTTGCTTCCTTAGGATATACCCAAAATGAAATCTCAGGCGTCATGAACCGCATCAAGGTGACTGCGGACATGTCGGCGGAGGACCTGCTCAAAAAGGCCCTCCAGGTCATGGCAAGGAGGGGATAAGCCGTGGAAGAAGATCAGCGCATCATTGCTGGCGGTGAGCAGGTCCAGGATGGCTGGCAGTACAGTCTCCGGCCCCGCAGGCTACAGGAATACATTGGCCAGGAAAAGGTCAAAGAAAATATGACCGTCTTCATTCAGGCCGCCCTCAAACGCCGGGAAGCCTTGGATCATGTCCTGCTTTATGGACCGCCTGGCCTTGGCAAGACGACCCTTGCCAATATCATCGCAAACGAACTGGGCGTCAATATCCGGATTACCAGCGGACCTGCCTTGGAACGGCAGGGGGATTTGGCCGCCATTTTGACCAATCTGGATGAAAGCGAAGTGCTCTTTATCGATGAAATCCACCGCCTGCCCAAGACCGTGGAAGAAATCCTTTATTCGGCCATGGAAGACTATGCCCTTGATATCATCATCGGCAAGGGGCCTGCTGCCCGCAGTGTACGCCTTGACCTCCCGCGCTTTACCCTCATTGGGGCAACAACGCGCATGGGAAGCGTGGCGGCCCCGCTGCGGGACCGCTTTGGTGTCATTTGCCATTTGGAATTTTACACGGCTGAGGAACTCCAGATCATTGTGGAGCGGGCAGCGGAAATCCTGAACGTCAAGATTGACCATGAAGGAGCCTATGAAATTGGACGGCGCAGCAGGGGTACGCCCCGTGTGGCCAACCGGCTCCTGAAACGGGTTCGGGATTTTGCCGAAGTGGCTGGGGCGGACACGATTACTAAGGAAATCTGCAGGAAGACCATGGAGCGCCTTGAAATCGACGACTTGGGTCTTGATCGCAGTGACCGGCGCCTGCTCACAAAGCTCGTCAAGGATTTCGGCGGCCGTCCTGTCGGCGTCGATACCCTGGCAGCTTCTTTAAATGAGGAATCAGAGACCTTGGAAGATGTCTACGAGCCTTACCTCATGCAGCTGGGCATGCTTCAGCGGACCCCAAAAGGCCGCCAGGCAACACCGGCGGCATATCGTTATCTTGGAATTGCCTATCCGGAAGGAAGATGACCATGAATATCCTGCTTCATGCCTGCTGCGGTCCCTGTTCCTGCTATCCGACAAAGGAACTGACGGCTGAAGGGCATACCTTTACGATTTATTACTTCAATCCCAATATCCACCCTTACAAGGAATTCAAGCGGCGCCTCAATACGCTCCGTGAATTTTGTGAGGCCCGTCATTATCCCCTTGTGGCGGATAAGAGCTATCCTTTGGAAGATACGCTTCGGGGCATGCTCAGCGAACCGACCGTGCGCTGTGCTTACTGCTATCGCGTGCGTCTTGAGATGGCTGCCCGCTACGCCAAGGAACATGGTTTTGATGCGTTTTCCACGACCCTTCTTGTAAGTCCTTATCAAAAGCATGACCTCATCCGCAGGACTGCCGAAGAGGCGGCCGCGCGCTTTGGGATTCCCTTCTATTATGAAGATTTCCGTGAGGGCTATGAAGAAGGCGTAGCAATCAGTCTCGACCTTGACCTTTACCGTCAGCCCTATTGTGGCTGCATCTTTAGTGAACGGGATCGCTATGAAATCCGCAAAAGGAAGAAGAATATTCCTGAAATTATGGCAAAGGACGCGGCGCGATGAAGATGAAAAAGATCCTGACAGCTTTTTTCCTCGCCTTTTTACTGCTTTTTTCCCTAAGCGCTTCGGCTTCCTCCCTAGGGCCCAAAATCCGGGTCGGCCTGGTTGTGGACCAGTATTCGGCTGAACTGAGTTCTGCCGGGAAAATAACGGTCATTGATGGGCGGGGAAAGAAAGTGACCCTATCACCAGGGCGGCATTTCATCTCCATGAAGGGCGGACGCTTTTATGCCGATAAGAAAAAACTCTCTGGCAGCTGCCTTTCTTTTGTGGCCCAAAATGCCAGCCAGCCCGTCCTTGTGAACCGGAAGAAATACCGCGGAGCCCTGACTGCGGTCATGACCCGCGAAAAAAAGCGCCTTACCGTTGTCAACACGCTTCCCGTGGAGGAATATCTTTATGGGGTGGTAGCTAGGGAAGTGATTCCTTTGTGGCCTGATGAAGCCATCAAGGCCCAGGCCGTGGCTGCCCGCAGCTTTGCCCTCTACCACTTGGATCATCCCCAGTATGAAGGCTTTGATATCAAGGCAACGGATCAAGGCCAGGTCTATGGAGGAATCGAAGCTGAGCATCCCAATACGACAAAACTTGTCAAGGCAACGCGCGGCGTGGCAGCTGTTTACGACGGAGAGCCCATCCAAGCCTTTTTCCACAGCACGAGCGGCGGTTATACAGAAGCGGCTGCAAACGTCTGGGGAAAGGATATCCCTTATCTTCAGGCCGTCAAGGATGATGACAAGGATTCCCCTAACTACAGCTGGACCAAGAGCTTTACGCAAGCCCAGCTCGAACGGACGTTGAAACAGGGCGGCTATGACATTGGCAAGCTGCAGGGCATCCGTCTCCTGCCGCTGGGAAAAGCGCCCATGAAGTGGTCCAGTGACCGCGGCACCAGCGGCCGGGTCAAACGGATGACCTTTAAGGGCAGCCGCCGTGACGTAACACTCACAGGCAGTCAGGTGCGGTCTTTATTGGGCCTTAACAGCACTCTTTTTGAGGTCATCATCGGTACGGATGAACCTGACTCCATCGATGTGTCCATCAAGAATGCTTACGGCTATGAGGTGGGCCGCAAGAAAATTCCCATCGACAAGAAGACCCGCCAAGGTACGGGAACAAAGGTTGGGGACCTGCGCTTATTTGCCGGGGTCAAAGATGAAAAGGTCTTTTTCGTCGGCGGCGGTTGGGGCCACGGTGTTGGACTCAGCCAGTGGGGTGCCCGCGGTATGGCCCTTGAAAAGAGTGCCCGTCGGAAAAAGGATTATTATAAGACCATCCTCCGGCACTATTATCGGGGCATTTCCCTTGAGGTACGTTACTGAACCTTACGGCCATTGATGAACCAACGATAAAAAACGTCTTCTTTTTGCCTATCAGTTTTGACCGTCCAGCCTATTCCTGATACAATGGAGGCTGGACGGAACTATTTTTTGCCTGGTTGATGAATCAAAAAAAGGGGGGAAGGCCCGAGGCCGCCCCATGAAGGAGTTAATATGGAAGTCACTGATTTTGATTATGATCTCCCCAAGGAGCTCATTGCGCAAACACCGATTGAACCAAGGGATGCTTCGCGTCTGCTTGTCATGGATAAAAAGACTGGCGCGTTGGAACACCGTCATTTCTATAACCTTCCTGAATACCTAAAACCGGGTGATGTCCTTGTCTTCAACGACACCCGCGTCATGCCGGCGCGTCTACACGGGACAAAGACGACAGGTGCCCATGTTGAAGTCTTTTTGCTTACCCGGAAAAATAATACGGATTGGGAAGTCCTCGTGAAACCGGGGAAAAAACTCCAGGAAGGGGCGGAAATCATCTTCAGTAAGGAACTTTCCTGCACCATCCTTGAAAAAACGGATTTTGGGGGCCGTGTTGCCCGTTTCCGCTTTGACGGTGTTTTTGAGGAAATCCTGGACCGCTTGGGAGAAACGCCGCTGCCGCCTTATATCCATGAAAAACTCAAGGATAAGGAACGCTACCAGACCGTTTATAACCGGGAGCTGGGAAGTGCTGCGGCGCCGACGGCGGGCCTTCACTTTACAAAGGAACTCATGCAGAAAATCAAGGAAATGGGTGTTGAAGAAGTCTTTGTGACCTTGAATGTTGGCCTTGGGACGTTCCGCCCTGTCAGTGAAGAGCGCATTGAGGACCATGAAATGCATAGTGAGTTCTATACGGTTTCCCCCGAGGCGGCATCTGCCTTGAACCGGGCCAAAAAAGAGGGCCGGCGCATCATTGCCGTCGGCACGACGAGTGTCCGCACCTTGGAATCGGCGGGAGCAAGCGGCACCATGGTGCCTGGCGGCAACTGGACCAAGATCTTTATCTATCCGGGCTTCAAGTTCCACTTTGTCGATGCCCTTGTCACCAATTTCCACCTTCCTCAGAGCACGCTCATCATGCTGGTTTCGGCCCTTTCGAGTCGGGAGAACATCCTTCATGCCTATGGGGAAGCCGTGAAGGAAAAATATCGTTTCTTCAGTTTTGGCGACGCCATGTTCATCAAAGATTGATAAAGGAGTCTTTATGCACGCTGTATACTTCGAACTCATCAAGGAAGATCCCCGGAGCGGTGCCCGGTTGGGCAAGCTCCATACGCCTCACGGTACCTTTGATACACCGATGTTCATGCCCGTTGGGACCCAGGCAACGGTCAAGACACTTACGCCGGAAGAACTTTACGACATGAAAAGTCAAGTCATCCTGTCCAATACCTATCACCTGTTCCTAAGGCCTGGGACGGAACTCATTCGTAAGGCCGGCGGCATCCACCGCTTCATGAACTATAAACGAGGCATGCTGACGGACAGCGGCGGCTTCCAAGTCTTTAGCCTAGGTGCCATCCGGAAGATTACGGAAGAAGGGGTTACCTTCCGTTCCCATATTGATGGGTCCAAACAGTTCCTCAGTCCGGAAGTGGCCATGAAGGCCCAGGAAGACATCGGGGCCGACATCATCATGGCCTTTGATGAATGTATTCCTTATCCAGCCGATTTTGATTATGCCAAAAAGTCGACGGAACGGACAACACGCTGGGCAAAGCGCTGCCTTGCCGCAAAGACGCGGGATGACCAAGGCCTGTTTGGAATCGTCCAAGGCGGTATGTATCCGGAACTGCGCAAGTACAGTGCCGAGGCCCTGTCGGAACTTGACTTTGCCGGCATGGCCATTGGCGGCCTCAGTGTCGGCGAGCCCCACGATCTGATGTATGATATTTTGGGCAGGACGACACAGTATCTGCCTAAAAACAAGGCCCGTTATCTCATGGGCGTTGGCACGCCGGACTGCCTTGTGGAAGGTGTGAACCTGGGTGTGGATATGTTTGACTGCGTCTATCCGACGCGGGTCGCGCGCAACGGAACAGCCATGGTCCGGTCAGGGCGGCTCGTCCTCAAGAACCTCGAATTCCGGGAAGACTTCCGGCCCATTGAAGAAGGCTGTGACTGCTATACTTGCCGTCATTTCTCAAGAGCCTACATCCGGCACCTTTTTAAATCAGAAGAACTTCTTGCCATGCGCCTTTTATCTATACATAACCTGCGTTTTCTGTTAAAATTTGCAGAGGACATGCGCAGTGCCATTGCTAATGATACGTTCCCTGAATTTAGGGCGGCGTTCTTAGACCAATACCAAAGAACCAGTAGGAGGTAAGTAAAAGATGGAGAACATTGTACAAATGGCTTGGCCTTTTATCCTTATGGGTGTGATTTTCTATTTCATGATTTACCGCCCGCAGAAGCGGGATCAGAAAAAGCGCGCCAATATGCTTGATTCCCTGAAAGTGGGCACGCGGATTGTCACCATTGGCGGCATTTTCGGCGAAATTGCCAAAATCAAGGATGACCGTATCCGCATCAAGGTTGCAGAAGATGTTGAAATCTGGATTCGCCGGGCTGCTGTTGGAACCGTTATCACGACGGAACTGCAGAAAGCTGCAAAAGAAGATAAAGCAGAAGCAAAAGCAGCAGAAAAAGTAGAAGAGACCAAAGCCGAAGCTGCTGAAGAGGCGAAGGAAACGGCTTCTTCCGAGGCTTCCAAATAAGATGGATAAGCGCACAGTCCGTAAGGAAGCTGAAGAAAGACGCGCCAAGCTCAATCAGCGTGAACTGAATAAATTCAATAAGGAAATCAACAGCCACATTTCTGTGAGCCGCTTATTTCTTGAAGGAAAGGTGATCATGGGGTATCTTGCCATGCCGGGCAAGGAAGTTTCCGTCGATCAGGCCATGCAGACGGCGCTTAATATGGGGAAAACGGTCTGCGTTCCTCAGATTTTGGACCTTGATGGCCATATGCAGGCTGTCCGGCTTGTGACTTTAAAAAAACTGGCAAAGGATATGTATGGCATCCGTACTCCGCAGGAACCGGTCGAGGTCATCCGTCCTGAGGATATCGACCTTATCCTTGTTTCCGGTGCGGCCTTTACGGAACACGGTGACCGCTTGGGAAAGGGCAAGGGATTCTATGATCGTTTCCTGCCCCGCTGCACAAAAGGGGTTACTATGGGAGTGGCCAATGAGGTCCAAGTCCTTCCGGAACTGCCGACCCAGGCCCATGACTTCAAGATCCGCTATCTTGTGACGGAAAAAGCACTCAGGGTGTGTAAATAAGCCTCATAACAGGGGAGGGACCGCGCTCAACCGGAGCCATGAAAAGGCCTTGTGCCTTTTTATGGGTCCCTTGTCTTTTTTCTTGGATGCCAGGCATCCACAAAATTTTGCAATCCATCAAGGAGGAACTTTATCTTGCAGCAGAAAAATCGGATCAAGCTGATTGTGTCAGTGTTGGCCATTATCATCTGCTTTGCGCTCCTGGTCAAGCCTTTGGCGCTTTCCGTCAAACAGGGCCTTGACCTTCAGGGAGGGACTCATGTCGTCCTTCAAGCCGAAGATACACCAGAAGCTAAAGTTGATGATGATGCCATGAACCGTTCCATCAGCATCATTGAGCGCCGTGTCAACGAACTCGGCCTCACAGAGCCGGTCATCCAGCGTCAGGGCCGTGACCGGATCATTGTTGAGCTCCCGGGCGTCAAGGACCCGGAACAGGCCATTGCCATGCTTGGCAAAACGGCCATGCTTGAATTTAAGGATATGGAAGGCCATACGGTCCTCACTGGTAAGGACCTAAAGGATTCCAAAGCAAGTGCCGATCAGTCAGGCCGTCCTGTTGTTACCCTTCAGTTCAATGAAGAAGGGGCCAAGAAGTTTGCTGAACTGACAGCAAAGAATGTAGGCAACCAGATTGCCATCCTGTTGGATGGCAAGGTCCTGACAGCGCCTCGTGTCAGTGAACCGATTACGGGCGGCAATGCCCAGATTACAGGTTCCCAAAATGCCCAGGAAGCTGAACATCTGGCTATTTTGCTCCGCAGTGGGTCCCTTCCCATCAAGCTCGAAGTGGTGGAAAACCGCACCGTCGGTCCGACTTTGGGCCAGGATTCCAAGGATAAAAGCGTCAAGGCCTTTGCCATTGGGGTGGCCGGCGTCTTTATCTTCATGCTGCTCTTCTATCGTCTGTCCGGATTCATTGCTGACGTTGTGCTGCTTCTTTATACGCTCCTCGTCCTTGCCGTCATGAAAGGCCTCAATGCCACACTGACCCTGCCGGGGATTGCGGGGATCATCCTTTCCATTGGGATGGCGGTTGATGCCAACGTCCTTATCTTTGAGCGCTTCAAGGAAGAAGTGAAAGCGGGCAAGACCCTGCGTGCAGCTGTAAATGCCGGATTTTCCCGTGCTTTTGTGACCATTATGGACTCCAATGTGACGACCATCATGGCCGCTGCCGTGCTGTTTTATCTCGGCACAGGCCCCATCCGTGGGTTTGCCGTGACGTTGGCCCTAGGTGTCCTCATCAGTATGTTTACGGCCATTACGGTTACGAAGTTCATCCTGAATGCCTTGGTTGGCAGCCAGTTTACGAAGAATCCCTTCTTCTATGGGGCCAGCCTTCCGAAAAAAGACAAGGAGGTGGAAAAATGAAGCACTTTTCCATTGTGAAAAAAGCGAAGGTCTTCTTTTCCATTTCCCTGATCTTCCTTTTGGTGGGCGTTGTGTCCATGCTTACAAGGGGCTTCAATCTCGGGATTGATTTCACGGGCGGCAGCATCATTGATGTGAAGTTCGAAAACCCCGTGACCGTAAGTGAGGTCCGTAATGTCCTTTCCGACCATAAGCTGGGCAGCAGTATCATTCAGCTGGGCAGTATGGATGGGCAGCATACCGAAGAAAGTCAGTCCGTCCTTATCCGTACGGGCATCATCAGTGATGACCAGCGCGTTGAGACCATGACGGACATGACCAATCGACTGGGGCCCAATGAGGTCCTGCGTGTGGAAAACGTCGGGGCCACGGTAGGTCAAGACCTTGTAAAATCAGCTATGGGCGCCGTTGCTCTCAGCTGGGTGCTCATGATCATCTACATTACGATCCGCTTTGAGCATAACTTTGCCTTTGCCGCCATTATCGCCCTCATCATCGACGTTATGGTCACGCTCAGTTGGTTCTCCCTTCTGCAGCTTGAAATGGATTCGTCCTTTGTAGCCGCGCTCCTTACGGTGGTTGGTTACTCCATCAACGGAACGATTGTCATTTTTGATCGGATCCGGGAAAACCTCCATACCCATCGCCGCAGTGAGAGCTTGGGGGATATGGTGGATAATTCCACCTGGCAGACGATGAACCGTTCCATCTATACGTCGGCAACGACCCTTTTTGCCGTCATTGCAATCTTCCTGTTTGGCGGAGAGACAATTCGCAATTTTTCGTTTGCCATGCTTGTTGGCTTTACCAGCGGGTTCTATACATCGACCTTCCTGGCTGGTCCCTTGTGGATCAAACTGCGCAGCCGCGGCAGCCACAAATAATTGAATCGCAGAGCAGAGGGCTGTTTCCTATGGGGGACGGTCCTCTGTTTTATTTTGGAAAGGCGCCTTCAAAAAAGGAGGAGGCCCTTTGGCCTACAGGATATCCAGCAGGCCATGCAAAAATTTTAAAAAAAAGAAAAAAAGTGCTTGCATAAAATGATCTCATGCTGTATTATATACGAGTAGTCAATTTTCAGTGACTGACGTGGTCCGCTAGCTCAGCTGGTAGAGCACCTGACTCTTAATCAGGGTGTCCAGAGTTCGATCCTCTGGCGGATCACCATTTTTTTTGGCCGGATGGTCAAGCGGTTAAGACACCGCCCTTTCACGGCGGTATCGGGGGTTCGATTCCCCCTCCGGTCACCATTTTTTTTGGGCGCTTAGCTCAGCTGGGAGAGCGTCTGCCTTACAAGCAGAATGTCAGCAGTTCGATCCTGTTAGCGCCCACCAACTCCCGAGAATAAGACCTTTGGATACTTCCGGAGGTCTTTTTTGCTGTCCAAAAAAGGAATTTCCTGTAAGTTGTAGAATATATAGGTAAACGCCTCTGATAAAAGGAGGGATTCCTTATGTTTATGACGTTTCTTCTAATAGGCGTCGTCCTGCTCATGGTGGAAGCTGCAATTCCCGGGTTTGGGATTTTTGGCGTAACCGGTCTTTTCTCTCTTTTGGCCGCTCTCTTTATCTATCTTGGCGGTGGGGGACAGGCCCTTTTCATTGTCGGTGCCCTGCTTTTTTTGACCCTTGTCCTAGCTTACTGGTTCTTCCGCAAAGGCCCTCACAGCCGCATTGGCCGGCGCATCACTTTGGGACTGCGCTTTACGGCTGATAAGGGCTATGAAGCCACAGAGCGCCTGACCCAGATGGTGGGACAGACGGGAACGGCTGCAACGCCCCTGCGCCCATCCGGACGCGTCGAAATCCACGGGGAGCCTTATGACGCCATGACCCGTGGGGAATTCTATGAGGCCGGCACACCGGTCAAAGTCATTGCCGTCAGTTCACGGCAGCTCGTTGTTGAAAAGGAGGTCCTATGATTGCTTTATTGAGCAGTTCCTTCGTTGTTCTGATCCTTTTTGTCCTCATTGTCCTCTTCCTGCACTTTGTGCCCCTTGGTCTTTGGGTATCCGCTCTTGCCGCCGGGGTCAATGTGGGGATTTTTACCCTTGTCGGGATGCGGCTGCGCCGCGTTGTGCCCTCTAAGATTGTCCTGCCCCTGGTGAAGGCCAATAAAGCCGGCCTTGATGTCAATGTGGATCAACTTGAAGCCCACTATCTTGCCGGTGGGGACGTGGACCGCGTTGTTGACGCACTCATTGCGGCGGAACGGGCGGCCATCCCCCTTACCTTTGAACGGGCCGCCGCCATTGACCTAGCTGGGCGTGACGTCCTGGAAGCTGTACAGATGAGCGTCAATCCGAAAGTCATTGAAACCCCGCTGATTTCAGCTGTGGCCAAAAATGGCATTGAACTTAAGGTTCGCGCCCGTGTTACGGTTCGTGCCAATATTGACCGCCTTGTTGGCGGTGCTGGGGAATCGACCATCATTGCCCGTGTCGGCGAAGGCATTGTCACCACGGTGGGATCCTCGGAAGAGCATACGGATGTCCTTGAAAATCCAGATCATATTTCCCGCACGGTCCTGAGCAAGGGACTTGATGCTGGTTCCGCTTTTGAAATTCTTTCCATCGATATTGCCGATGTTGATGTGGGACGTAATATTGGTGCCCAGCTCATGACGGACCAGGCCGAAGCCGATAAGAACATTGCTCAGGCAAAAGCAGAAGAACGGCGGGCCATGGCTGTGGCCAAGGAACAGGAAATGCGTGCCTATACGCAGGAAATGAAGGCTAAGGTCGTCGAAGCCCAGGCGGAAGTCCCGGCTGCCCTGGCGGCCGCCCTGCGTGAAGGCCACTTGGGAGTCATGGACTATTACCGCATGAAGAACATCAATGCCGATACGGCCATGCGGGAACAGATTGCGGGCGGTGAACCCCTGCAGGGAGTGGATCATCCAAGTGATGAGTAAGGAGGCCGCCCCATGGATCATTTCATTTTCTTTCTTGTCCTTGCCTTTATCTTTTATTCTCATGTGCAGCGCAGGCAGAGAAAAAATAGGCCTGCCCTCAAGGGAAAACTGCCCCTGCGGATAAGGCCAAATAAGCAGCCCCAAGAGGCACCCGCACTTTGTGATGGCGCGGCGGCAGTCCTTACAGAAAGTAAGGAACGCAGTCCCCTCAAAGAAAGCCTCGAAGAGCTAAGACCCAGCGTTCAGGAAGTCTCGAACCAGGAGGAAATGAAGGAAGCCCAAAAAGCCATCCAAACAGCGCATAGGCGCCGCAGCCGGCAGCAGAAACTGCGGGAAGGCATCTTGTGGAGTGCTATTTTAGAGAAAAAATGGTAGAATAGATAGACCCTTTGCTTTTGCTGACGGGACTGCGGCGCTGCTGCAGCCCCGTTTTCACTGTCACTTTGATGCGGAGCTGCCCCTTTTTTGAAAGGAAAGTATCTATGAAAGACGTGATCTTATTTGACCTTGACGGAACCCTCACAAAATCGGAAGAGGGGATCATCCGCTGCGTCCAGTATGCGCTCAAGGAACTGGGCAGGCCTGTGCCTGCGAAAAAGGACCTTTTTTATTTCATTGGGCCGCCCCTTGTCGATTCTTTCCTGACCCTTCCTGGCTTTACAGAAGCCATGGCCCTTGAGGCAACGGCCCTGTACCGGAAACGCTACACCACGATCGGCATCTTTGAAAATGAGCTGTACCCCGGCATTAAGGACCTGCTGGAAGCGCTTAATGGAGCAGGGTTCCTGCTTGCTACGGCGTCGGCCAAACCGGAGGAATTTGTACGGCGTATTACCGATTATTTTGACCTGACTCCCTATTTTCGGGAAATCGGCGGGGCTTCCTTCGATGCGTCCCGACGGACCAAAAGCGCGGTCATCGAAGAGGTATTGAACCGGCTTAGTTTGAAAACGGCAAAGGAACGCGTCCTCATGGTGGGGGATACGGCTTATGATGTTGAAGGCGCCCGCAAGATGGGCATCGACTGCGTGGGCGTAACCTACGGTTATGGAAAAGAAAAGGATCTTGCAGCGGCTCATCCGCTCGGCCTTGCTGCCACGGTAGAGGCCCTCAAGGAAGCTCTTTTGACCCATACCTTTGGCTGATGACGGAAGGCTTCTGGATTTGACCTTGCTTCCCACTTTTTCTATAATAAGGGAAATCATCATCCCAAAAGGAAGTGGCACTTTGGAAAATCTTGAAATCCCATCAGGGCTTCTTGCCCTGATTCTTGTTCTATTTATCTTTTTCTCGGCGTTTTTTTCAGCGGCGGAAACCGCACTGACCGGAAGCAACAAACTGCGGCTCAAGAATATTGCCCGAACAGGTGATAAACGGGCGGGCATTGTGATGAAACTCCTTGACAGTTTTGATCGGACACTTACGACCATCCTGATTGGCAATAATGTCGTCAATATTGCTGCGGCTTCCTTGGCGGCTGCCGTCTCGACCGCCTATATGGGGGCTTCTGGACTTGCCCTGGCTACGGTGCTGACGACGGTTATCATCCTTATCTTTGGGGAGATCATCCCTAAAGACCTTGCCAAGGATCAACCTGAAAAATATGCCATGAAATCGGCGCGGCTCCTTTCTATCCTCGTCCTTGTGTTTATTCCCTTTACCTTTTTGTTCCGCATCGTCAAAAAGGCCATGGGACGCTTTGCTTCCAAGATGCCTCCTCGTTCTGCTACGGAAGAGGAACTCATGCTCATGGTTGATGAAGTGGAGACAGGGGGCTTCATCAAAAAAGCGGACAGCCTGCGCATCAAGTCAGCTATCGAATTCACTGATATCCGTGTCCGGGAGATCATGACGCCCCGTGTCGATATTGAAGCCATCGATATTTCTGAAGGAAACAAAGCGGCCCTTGCCACTTTTTCAACAAAGGGCTTTTCCCGTCTGCCTGTCTTCAAGGACGACTACAGTGAAATCATTGGGGCCGTTCATGCCCGTGATTTTTACGCGTCCTATCTCAAGGATCCCGACTTTGACCTCAAGACCATCCTGAAGCCCGTGGTTTTTGTCCATACGTCGACAAAAATAGGGCTCGTCATCGAAAACCTGCAGAAGGCCAAAGTGGAAATGGCCATTGTTGTCGATAGCTATGGGACCATTGATGGCCTTGTGACAACCGAGGACATTGTTGAAGAATTGGTCGGTGAGATTTGGGACGAACATGACCGCATGACTTCATCTTTCCGCAAGATTGCCCAACATACGTATCTTGTTAACTGCGATTCCAACGGACAAAACGCGAATCTCTTTGATCTTTTCCGCTATCTGGACCTTGATAATGCTGTCTATGGCCTGGAAAATAATTCCATCAGCGGCTGGGTCATTGAGCGGCTGGGCGAAATCCCCGAAAAAGGAGCCTCTTTTGACGAAAAAAATCTCCATGTAACAGTGACAAAGACGGATGCCCATCGCGTGAAGGAAATTGTGGTTGAAGTGCGGCCCTTAAAAGATGAAGAAGATGGATGACCTATACCCGTTCCAACCGATATGTGGTTCTTGCTTCTTCTTTGTAAAAAGGCTTTTTCAAGACCTTCCGTACGCTTTGGGCGGAGGGTCTTTTTCTTGCGCAAAAAAAGCCCAGGGTCATTTTCCTGACGCCAGGAGTGAGGGTTTTTCCTTGAAGGAGACATAGCGCTGCTAAAATATTTTTCCCGTTTCAGGAGGGACATTGTGTTATAATAGAATGGCTATGGTATCTTCAAAACTTGTATTTTCACGCCGGAGGACCCTTGCCCTTGAAATCGACCGGGAAGGCCAGCTCATCGTGCGGGCCCCTTACGGGACGCCAAAATCATATATTGATCGTTTTATCGCGGAAAAAAAGGAATGGATTGAATCACACGCTGCAAGGATGCGCTGCCGCCGCGCCCGCTACAGAGCCCTTAGCCTGAGGGAAGGGGAGACACTTCCTATCTTGGGAAGGCAGGTGACGCTTCGCATGACGGAAGAAAAAGACTTTTCTATGAGGGAAATGAGCGGGGAACTCTTTTTTCCTGTGAACGCAGCCAAGGCGGACCTGCAGCGCTATTTGTGTGCGCTCTTGATGGAGGTTTTACAGCGCCTTGTCAGCCGTTATGCCGCCCTCATGCAGCTTCCTGCACCGCCTTTTTCTTTATCCAAGGCACGGACGCGGTGGGGCTCATGCAGCAGCCGGGGACATCTGCGCTTTAATTGGCATCTTATTTTCTGCACGCCGTCAGCCGTGGAGTATGTGGTTGTCCATGAATTGTGCCATCTTTTTTCTATGCATCATGACCGCGTTTTTTGGTCTTACGTAGAAAGCTGGCTTCCTGATCGAAAAGTGCGGGAAGGATGGCTCAAACAAAACCAGGGGGTTATGGAAATCTTATGAGTATCAACAAACGGATTCTTTTGTGTCTTTTGCTCCTGCTTCTTGTGGGTGGGTTGTCCTTTCATCTCATTCATCAGAGCCCAAAATACATTGCCCAGCAAAAGGAAATTGAAAAACAGGAATCCCAGCTCGTCCATGATAAGGATACAAAGCTGCCTTATACTTTCCTTAATAATGTGATTGCCCAGTCGGGAGCAACAAGTTCTGTCTATTATAAATCCCTTGATACGGGAGAGGTCTTTTACAACTTTTCGGGAAAGATGCCAGCTGGAGGACTCATTCGGCCTTACGTTGCAGCGGCTCTCCTAGATGCGGTAAAAGCAGGTGACCTGTCCCTTGATGATCCGGTCATCGTGGAAGCCAAGTCGCTTCGCGAAAAGAGTCCAGCCCTTTCCAAAATCAAGCCGGGAAGCAAGATTTCCGTCCGCATCCTTTTGGAAGACATGATGCTCGATCAGGATGAAACCGCCCTTTATGAACTCGTGCGCCTTATCGGATGGGATGAGATCAATGCATACCTTCTTGATAAAGGTTATGCAGATACCATTTTGGGGAGCCCAGATCTTGTAAAAACGGAAGAAACGGCTGAGGATAAGAAAAAGAATGAAACCATTTCCTATACTTCCGTCAATGATATGGTCACACTCCTTACAAGGCTCTATGAAGGAAACTGTGTGTCCAAGGAACTGGATGCCTATCTTTTGGGACTCATGGAAAAACAGAATGACCGGCAGCTTTTAGGAGCCCTGCTTCCTAAAAAACTGCGCCTTGCCCAGGTTTCGACCAGTGAGGGCCGCGTCCAAAACGCAGGGGGCATCATTTATGCCAAGGAGAAATATATCCTTGTCATCATGACAGATAAGGCCCTTCGCAAGGATGAAACCATGAAGACCATCAATCAGATTTCTTCCATTATTTTCAATACGGTCAATGATAAAGAGGTGTTCAAGAAATGAAAAGAGATGTAGCGATTATTGGCGGCGGTCCCGCGGCCATTTATGCCGCTTATGAATTTGCCTTGAAATATCCGGATATAAAAGTTGTGATCCTTGAAGAAGGGCATGCCATTGATTTCCGCAATTGTCCCATCATTGCAGGAAAGACCGAACAGTGTGTCCGCTGCACGCCCTGCAGCATCATGCGCGGCTTTGGCGGGGCCGGCGCCTTTTCCGACGGCAAATATAACTTTACGACGGAATTTGGCGGCTGGCTGAGTGACTACCTGCCGAAAAAGACCGTCATGGAACTCATTGATTATGTCGATGAAATCAACTGCCGTCACGGCGCACCGGGCGAAGTCTTTTCCACAAAGAACTGCCGTATCGGAAAGAAGGCACTGGGGCATGACCTGCATCTGCTGAACGCGAAGGTCCGTCATCTGGGAACTGATAACAACCGCCTCCTTATGGGAAGTATCTATCGTTTCCTGCTGGCTCATGGCATTGAAATCAGCTGCGATACCCAGGTGGACCATATTGAAAAAAAGGAGGATGGCTACCGTCTTCTCATCAAAGGGCAGGAAGAACCGGTGGACTGCACCTACCTCATTGGCGCACCAGGCCGCGCCGGTGCTGAATGGTTCAGCAAGGAATGTGAACAGCTGGGGCTTGACCTGACAAACAACCAAGTTGATGTCGGTGTCCGTGTCGAAGTGCCGGCACAGGTCTTTGAAGATATCACAAACGAAGTTTACGAAGCCAAACTCGTTTATACAACCAAGCAGTATGGCGACCGGGTCCGCACTTTCTGCATGAATCCGAATGGGTATGTCGTGGCAGAAAATACGGACGGAATCGTTACCGTAAACGGTCACTCCTTTAGTGACCCTGCCCGCAACAGCGGCAATACAAACTTTGCCCTTCTTGTGAGCAACAAGTTCACGGAACCGTTCAAGGAACCGCATCGCTACGGAAAACACATCGCCTCCCTGTCAAATATGCTGGGCGGCGGCGTCCTTGTCCAGCGCTTCGGGGATTTGGTCAAAGGCCGTCGAACCAACGCCCATCGTCTCAGCAAGAGTTTTCTGCGTCCGACCTTGAACGCCGTGCCCGGCGATTTGAGTCTTGTCCTGCCAAAGCGGCATCTGGACAACATCATTGAAATGATTTATGCCCTGGATAAGGTTGCCCCGGGAACGGCCAATGATGATACGCTTCTTTATGGTGTAGAGGTCAAGTTTTATAGTTCCCGTCTGGAACTTGACGGCAACCTGGAAACCCAGCTGCCCAATTTCTTTGCTATCGGTGACGGCGCGGGCATCACCCGCGGCCTTTCCCAGGCAAGCGCGTCCGGTGTCTACGCTGCCCGCGTGATTGGTGAGCGTGCGGCGCGGAAAGGGTAAGCCGTCATGCGAGCCATCCTCGACCAGCCGCTGTTTTTGGCATATCTTTTTGCCATCAATGCTGCGGCCTTCCTCATCTACGGTTATGATAAGTATTGTGCCATCCATAATAAATGGCGTGTTCCCGAAAAGGTCCTGCTCCTTCTTGTTGTCTTGGGCGGCGGAATGGGGGCCTTTGGCGGAATGAAACGCTTCCGGCACAAGACGCAGCATATAAAGTTTCGCTTTGGTGTCCCTCTCATCATGCTGCTCCAAGTGGCGGGACTCATCTATCTGAAATAAGGAAAGTCCCGTACTTTTCTGCATCATCCGTTTGAGCTAGGGAAGGTGCTGCGCGGTTTCGCGGCATCTTCCTGTTTTTTTATTGAGAAGGAGTCCCTTATGGATCAATTTGTCCATCTCCATACCCATACACAGTTCAGCCTCCTCGATGGGGCCTGTCGGATCCCGGACCTTGTCAGTTATGCCAAGGAACTGGGCATGCCGGCTCTTGCCATTACCGATCACGGTGTCATGTATGGTGCCATCGAGTTTTATCAGGAATGCGTCAGGCAGGGAATCAAGCCCATCATTGGCTGCGAAGTCTATATTACGAGCGGTTCCCACACCGTCAAGAACATGGAGTCCCGCAGTAAGCTCTATCATTTGATCCTTCTTGCCGAGAACCGGACCGGGTACCAAAACCTCATGAAGCTTGTTTCCATTGGGCAGGTCGAAGGCTTTTACTATAAACCTCGCATTGATAAACAGGACCTGCGCAAATATCATGAAGGCCTTATCTGTCTCAGTGCCTGTGTGGCCGGGGAAGTGGCCCGCCACATCGTGCGGGGCGAAAAGGAAACGGCGGAAAAGGCCATGCTTGAGTACCTTGACATCTTTGGAAGGGACCATTACTACCTTGAAATCCAGCATCATGGACTGCCTGCGGAAAAGGCCGTGGCTGACGAACTCCACCACCTGGCCCGCAAATATAATGTAAAACTTGTTGCCACAAATGACCTCCATTATGTCCATCAGGACGATGCCAAGGGCCAGGATATCCTCCTGTGTATCCAGACCAACGCCCGCTATCTTGACCCGCAGCGCATGCGCTTTAATAATGACTCCTATTATTTAAAGAGCCGAAGCGAAATGGAGACCCTTTTCCCAGACGACGCAGAGGCCCTTGATCATACCCTTGAAATTGCTGACCGCTGTGACCTCACCCTTGAATTTGGACACCTTCTCCTTCCTGAATTTCCGCTTCCCGAAGGGGAAACAAGTATGGATGGGTATCTTAAGAAGCTCTGCGTCAAAGGCTTTCAAGAACGTTACCCCAAGGATGATGGCACGGCCCAAAAGCGGATGGACTATGAACTTGGCATCATCCGTCAAATGGGCTATTCAGGTTACTTCCTCATAGTCTGGGACTTCATCAATTACTGCAGGACCCATGATATCCCCGTTGGTCCGGGCCGCGGCAGTGCCGCCGGAAGCATTGTCGCGTACCTTACGGGCATTACGGACATCGATCCCCTGAAATATAACCTGATCTTTGAACGTTTCCTTAATCCGGAACGGGTGAGCATGCCGGATATTGATACGGATATCTGCTACGTGAAGCGCCATTTGGTGGTGGACTATTTAGCCCGTAAATACGGAGAAAGCCACGTGGCCCAGATTGTGACCTTTGGGACCCTGGCCGCCAAGGCGGCCATCAAGGACGTGGGCCGTTCGATGGAAGTTCCCCTGAACGTCGTCGGGCAGGTCAATAAACTCATCCCCAACACACCGGGGACAACCCTCAAAAGTGCCCTTGAGGGAAGCCGGGATCTCCAGCAGCTTGTCCAGAACGATCCCAGTATTGCCCAGCTCATGGACTTTGCCGGCCGTGTCGAAGGTATGCCGCGTCATACGTCGACCCACGCGGCAGGGGTTGTCATCACGCCGGGAGAACTGACCAATTACGTCCCCCTCCAGATTACCTCGACAAGTGACGATGACCATGAATATATCTGTACCCAGTACGACAAGGACTGTTCTGAGGCCTTGGGCCTTCTTAAGATGGATCTTTTGGGCCTCCGGACCCTCACCGTCATTGATGATACGGTGAAGATGATTGAAAAGAATCAGGGCATCAAACTTGATATTCACCATATCGACCTGGAAGATCCCAAAACCTGCCAGATGCTCTGCGCAGGCGATACGGCGGCCGTCTTTCAGATGGAATCAGACGGCATGACCCGTCTGATGAAGGAATTGGGACCGGAGTCCATGGCCGATCTCATCCCCCTTGTGGCCCTTTATCGACCTGGCCCCTTGGGAAGCGGTATGGCGGAAGACTTCATTGCCGGCCGTCATGGAAAGCGCACGGCTAGGGTCCTGCATCCTCTGATGGAACCCATTGTGGCCGATACGTACGGCGTCATCCTATACCAGGAACAGGTCATGCAGATCGTATCCGTCCTTGGCGGTTTCAGTTTGGGCGAAGCAGATATCCTGCGCCGCGCCATGGGGAAAAAGAAGGCGAAGCTCCTTGACAGCATGAGGGAAAAATTCCTTGCTGGCGCAGAAAGGGAACACCAGATCAGCCGTCAGCTGGGAGAAGAAATCTTTGCCCTGCTGCAGCACTTTGCTGGTTATGGCTTCAATAAATCCCATTCTGCCGCCTATGCCCTTGTGGCCTACCAGACAGCCTATCTGAAGGCCAATTATCCGGTGGAATATATGGCGGCTTTCCTTAACAGCGTGATCACGGTGGCGGAAAAAGTCAGCTGGTATATCAGTGTCTGCCGCGATATGGGCATCAAAGTCCTGCCGCCTGACATCAATTCCAGTGAAGCCGCCTTTTCCGTTGATGGCAATAATGTCCGCTTTGGCCTTGGCGCCATCAAGAGCGTCGGGGAAACGGCTGTGGCCGTTATCCTCAAGGAACGGGAAACCCATGGGCCTTTCAAGGACTTTTTTGACTTTGCCAGCCGTGTGGACCTGACCAAGGTCAACAAGCGGGTCGTGGAAAACCTTATCAAGAGCGGCTCCATGGATACCTTTGGCTGCCGCCGCCGTCAGCTTCTTGCCATCATGGACCGAACCCTTGACGCGGCGGCCCAGGATCAGCATGACCGCATGACTGGGCAGCTTTCCCTGTTTGGCGGCGATACGCGGCAGAGCGCAGCGGCCATTCCCATCCCGGACCTGCCGGAAATCCCTAAGGACGAAGTCCTGCGCCTTGAAAAAGAACTCATCGGATTTTACGTCACGGGCCATCCCTTGGACGCCTTCCGCAAGGTCCTTTCGTCCATGACCGGTATTGCGCGCTGCACGGAAGAATACTGCCATGACGGAGAGCGCGTTACCGTTGGCGGGCTCATTACAGGTGTCCGCATCCGTTCAACGAAAAAAGGAGAACGCATGGCGAACTTTATGCTGGAAGACTTGACGGGCAGTATCAGTGTCGTTGCCTTTCCCCGCACGTATGGGGAATGCCGCAGCCAGATTGAAGAAGATCAGCCTGTTGCCATTACGGGCATGCTGAAATTTGATGAAGAGACACCGCGCCTATTTGCCAATCGTATTGAGCCCTTGCGGGAGCGCGAAAAGGAAATCCACCTTTTCATTGGCAAAGGACGCAATACGCCGGCTGTCCAAGCCCAGCTGAGTTCCATTTTCAGCGCCTTTCATGGGAAAAACCCCGTCTATCTTCATGTAGAAGAAACCAGGCAAGTGATCCGTACGAGGCCCCAGTTCTGGGTGGACGGAAAGGCACCGGGATTTACTGATGCCATCAAGCGGGTCCTAGGTGAGGAGGGCCTCCGCTGAGTCATGTCTTTTTATAAAGGCCCCTGCAATGTTGGCAGGGGCTTTTTTACTGGATGGACAAGCTTCTATCAGTCAGGGATCGGGGGGCTTTTCTTATGGGACATAGGAAGGAGAAGAGGGGAAAAAATGAGTCTTCATGCTTATCTCCTGTTTCTTTGCCAACTGTTTTGAAGGAATGCCTCATAAGAAAAAAATTATATGTCATCTTAATGATTTCAGTAAAACAACGGTTTTTCTATTGACTGATTCTCACAAGATTGGGCAAAAGAACTGAGTTATACGTTACAAGTGGACAATGAATGCAAATATAAAACGTAAATTTTCTTAATTTTGTAAAGAAAATAAAAACAAGGCTCGATCCTACGCGTATAAGAGCCTTCTAACTTGCATGACGCCGGTCTCCGTGTTACAATAAAGCGGTATGGATTGAATATTTCAAGTTTTTAGGAGGTCGCTTTGTAATGAACATCTTTGTATGTGTTAAACAGGTACCGGATACCGCCGAAATGAAAATCGACCCGGTTACCAACAACCTCGTCAGAGACGGTGTCACCAATATCATGAACCCGTATGACCAGTATGCCCTGGAAACGGCTCTGGAACTCAAAGATTCCATGGGTGCCAAGGTTACGGTCATCACCATGGGACCGCCCCATGCTGAATCCGTCCTGAAGGACTGCCTTGCTGTCGGTGCTGATGAAGCTATCCTCGTCAGTGACAGAGCTTTCGGCGGCGCTGATACGCTTGCTACGAGTGCTGCCCTTGCTGAAACCATCAGACATCTTGGGATTCCTGATCTCATCATGTGCGGCCGTCAGGCTATCGATGGTGATACGGCACAGGTTGGTCCTGAAATTGCTGAACATCTGGATCTGCCGCAAGTTACGGCTGCCCTGAAAGTTCAGGTCAAAGATGACAAAGTCGTTGTTGACCGCGACAACGAAAATACGTCCATGACCTTGGCTATGAAGATGCCTTGCGTCGTTACGGTAATGCGCAGCCCTGAACTTCGTTTTGCCAGCATCAAAGGCAAGATGAAAGCCAGAAAGACCCAGGTTCCTGTTTACAGTGCTGACGACCTCCAGATCGACCACAGCATCATCGGTAAAGCCGGCTCCCCGACTCAGGTCATGAAGAGCTTCACTCCGAAAGTTACGCAGGTCCATGGCGAAATCTTCAACGATGAAGATCCTGCAATTGCTGTCGATAAGCTGGTCAACAAGCTGATCGCTGACAAGATTATTACGAAGTGAGGTAGGGATAACAATGGCTAAGAAAACCGGTAACGAAAAAGATTTATGGGTTTATTGCGAACATTACGAAGGTAAACCCGTTCATGTCGTATACGAACTGCTCGGCGAAGTTAGAAAAATGGCCGATAAATGCCATCAGCGTGTTGGGGCTGTCCTCCTGATCGATGATCCGAAAGATATCCCGCAAGACCTGATTGCTCATGGCGCTGACGTTGTTTACGTCGTCCGTGATCCGAAGTTTGCTCATTATTCCACGGAACTTTACACCAACGCTTTTGCAGAACTGATCACTGAATATCGTCCGAATGCCATCCTCATCGGTGCTACGAACGACGGCCGTGACCTTGGTCCTCGCGTGGCTGCCCGTGAACGTACCGGTCTGTGCGCAGACTGCACCATCCTGGATGTCGAAGAAGACGGACTTGTTGAATGGACCCGTCCGGCTGCTGGCGGTAACATCATGGCTACGATCCTCTGCAAAGAAGACCGTCCTCAGATGGGTACCTGCCGTCCGAAGACCTTCAAGGCTCCGGAAGCTGATTCTTCCCGTAAAGGCGAAGTCGTTGAATACACCCTGAAACATCAGGTTGAAGACCGCGTTGAAGTCCTGAGAAGAGATCCGGTTGTCACCGAAGGTGAAATGGCCATCGATGATGCTCCGTTCGTCTGCTCCGGCGGCCGCGGCATGAAAGCCAAAGAAAACTTTGCCCTCCTGCAGGATCTGGCCCATGTACTCGGCGGTGCAGTTGGCGGTTCCCGTGCTGCTGTCGATGAAGGATTCATCGAACATCCTCGCCAAGTTGGTCAGTCTGGTAAAACTGTTACGCCGAAGATTTACTTCGCCTGCGGTATTTCCGGTTCTGTTCAGCACAAAGCTGGTATGAGCAAATCTGATACCATCGTCTGCATCAACAAGGATCCGGATGCTCCGATGTTCGAAATCTCCCGCTATGGTATCGTTGGCGATGCCCTGAAAGTCCTGCCTCTGCTCACCCAGAAGATCAAGGAATTCAAGGAATCCTAAGTAGCGGCACTCCTATGAAGTTTCTTAAAGCCCGAGCCTTTTTGGCCCGGGCTTTTTTGTATCTATTGAAAACCACGCCATAGTGGCGTGGTTCCGGAAAGCTTATAGCTATAAAAAACCTCCTAATGA